>MTLE01000037.1_pt1 | contig 66793 bp, 53 predicted proteins | sample 1982461 | NCBI WGS metagenome assembly MTLE01 (sample SAMN05712605, study PRJNA340218) | biofilm metagenome | isolation source: sample SPL anode biofilm adapted to -200 mV | place: USA | collected 2012-02-03 | reverse complement strand
CTTAAGGTCCAGTCTATGAGTTACTCCGGCGCCAAAACCTGGCGCTGTTTTCACTGGTTAACATGGTACAGCCTGTTATTAAGTGGGCTGTTTGCGGCCCTGTTACTGGCATTTTCTATTGGGAAATACCCAACCAGCCCACTGACGATCATCCAGTTTTTCATGCATTGGATGGGTTTTAATTTAATGGAAAATGTGCAGTTTGACACACTACATAATGTGCTGATTGATATTCGTTTACCGCGAATTTTGGTAGCCATGTTAGTAGGCTCGACACTTTCAGTTTCCGGCGCCACTTTCCAGGCCGTATTCCGTAACCCATTAGTGTCACCGGGGCTGTTAGGAGTGCAAAGTGGCGCAGCGTTCGGGGCGGCACTGGGTATTTTACTCGGTTGCAGCTGGGCTGTGATTCAAGGGCTGGCGTTTTCAATGGGGCTGATTGCTGTGTTTGCCAGCGTGTTGATTGCCAATGTGTTTGGGCAATCGTCGATGGTGATGTTGGTGCTCGGTGGCATGATTAGCAGCGCTTTATTTTCATCATTAGTTTCGGTGATTAAATATGTCGCCGATCCACTCAATGTGCTGCCATCAATTGTCTATTGGCTCATGGGCAATTTGGCACTAGCCGATTTACCGCAAGTGCTGACTTTTGGCGGGCCATTAACCGTGGGAATAGTGCTGATCGCAGGTTGCGGCCGCATGCTTGATGCGCTCTCTATGGGTGACGATGAAGCGCGATCATTAGGCATTCCGGTCGTTTTGGTACGTTATAGCATCATTGCGATCACCACTATGATCTCGGCGTTGACTGTCTCTATCGCAGGCACGATTGGCTGGGTCGGGTTACTCATCCCCCATATTGTCAGAATGATGCTTGGCCCGGCGAATAGCCGCGTGTTACCGGCCAGTATTATTCTTGGCGCTACCTTTTTGATCCTCGCAGACTGCGTTTCCCGCTGTATTGCCGACAGTGAAATCCCGATTGGAATCGTGACCGAAATATTAGGTATTCCGGTGTTCTTGCTGGTGTTAAAACGCTCACGCAAAGGGTGGAATTGATATGAATGACCTCACTGAACTTAACGCAAACAACGTGTCTTATGCCTATAAAGGCCATCCGGTATTGCGCGGCGTTTCATTGTCGGTAAAACAAGGTGAATTGGTTTCACTGCTAGGGAAAAACGGAGCTGGCAAAACGACATTACTAAAATTGTTACAGGGTTTTCTAAAGCCTAAACAGGGTAATGTTTCTTTGAATAATCAGCCATTAGCTCGATTTTCACGACGAGAATTAGCCACACATATTGCTTATGTACCGCAGTCGCATATTCCTCCCTTCCCTTATCAGGTGGAAGAGGTGGTCACCTTAGGGCGCATACCCCATTCCGGCATTTTTCGCGCACCTACACAAGAAGACAAAGATGCCGCTCACGCAGCGATATCACAACTACGAATCAACCATTTGAGCCGTCGGGCTTATACAGAATTATCAGGCGGAGAACGCCAATTAGTACTGATTGCTCGTGCTTTAGCACAAGGCGCACGTATTTTTATCATGGATGAACCCATTACCGGGCTTGATTATGGCAATCAGTTTCGGTTGTTAGACACACTGCAAGAATTGGTTGCCAGCGGTTTTGGTATTTTGATGACCACACATCACCCCGAACATGCACTTCGTGCATCGACCAAAGTCGCTTTGCTGATTGATGGAATAATTGAACAAGCGGGAGTCCCCGCATCCGTTATTACGCCGAACACTATCCGACATTTGTATGACGTAACGGTTGAGGCTGTATACACAGCAGGTCATACGGTTTTTGTACCAGCAGGTGCCTAATCATGTTGGGCGAAGCGTTAATAACTGACTGCCGGGAACCATCGGCCAAACCAACATTGGCCCAATACCGCCAACAATATCAAGCATGGGGAATTGCCATATTCCTTCACCTGTTTGCTGGGGTTGTATTTTATAAAATTGGCATTGCGCCGGCCCCTGACACGTTGGGAGCTGACAGCAACAAATCAGCCAGAAAAATCATTCAGGTTCAGCTGGTTTCCATAGCGCAGGTGGTAGCAAAAAAGCCTCTCATAACGAAAACCCTTGAACCTCAAAAATCGAAAGCGAATCCTGTCATGAAATCTGTTCCTGCTGATAACGCAATGACATTACCAGTAAAAACAGATACGAACGATCCTTTGGCAAAATTACATATCACATCAGAAAAGAACAAAAACAAATTAAGAAACAAAAAAACGGATAGATCGGTTTTGAAAAAAACTGATGAAACTCTAAGCAAACGCACTGAGCAAATTAAGCAAGAAAACACCGCTACAAAACATCAACGAATCATTGAACAAACAACACAGCTGAATGACAAGCTAAATATACCGGCCAGACTGGATACCCATTACCTTTCTAATCCTCCGCCAGAATATCCGGAGGTCGCAAGGGAGTTAGGGCAAGAAGGTACCGTTCTACTGCAAGTGAAAGTCTCTGCTTCAGGTTTGGTATTACAGGTCAGCGTACATCGCAGCAGTGGTTATAGCTCGTTAGATGCTGCCGCAATAAATGCGGTTCGTCGTTGGAAGTTTGTTCCAGCTAACGTTGGTAATGTGGCATTGGAAGACGATGCGATTATTCCCGTTAATTTTTCATTAGAAGATGCCTGAAATGACAATTTTGAACTTAATTTTATGAAATACACACTAATGTACATTTCTCATAGAGAATAAAATCGCATAACAAATAAAACCACATATGACATTGATTTTATTAAATAAATAACTAGCGATAAGAACAAAAAAAGAAACACTGCATTGGCACATTAAATGCCATCTATTCATCATTAATCTGTCGTACTCGTCATTTCATACTAATAAATAAACGGGAGAGATGAAGTGGATACAAAAGTTAATATTGTCGACAAGCCATATAAACAAGATGTGATTACTGAATTCCTATTATCCCGTCATTCCAGTCATCACTTGGCAATACCAGCTCCCGATGAAAAACAATTGGATATCATTTTACGGGCTGCGATGCGCGCACCTGATTTTCAATATATGCGCCCATTTCGTTTTTTAGTTGCGAAGGGAGGCGGGCTGATTCGGTTAGGTGAGTTGTTTGCACAGTCAGCAAAAGTGATGAATAAACCCGAACAAGTCATCGAACGAGTTAGAAAAATGCCATTGCGAGCACCAGTGGTGATCACCGTTGTTGCAACACCAGCTGTGAATAAACACGTCTCTGCTTTTGATCAAATTCTCTGTGCCTCCTCTTCTGTGCTGATGATGCAAATGACCGCGCAAAGCTTGGGTTTTAACGGGATCTGGCGCTCTGGCTGGTTAATGCAGAGTCGTGAACTGCATCAGTTGCTTGAATTACAAGATACCGATCAAATCGTCGGATTTCTCTATTTAGGCACCCCAACAGAGAGTGTTGCTGCTGTGCGGCCAGATGATAACCCTGAATCTTACACTCAATGGTTGTAGCGAGGCAGATATAATGAAGTCACTGCACATGAAATGCGGGATCGAATATGAATATATGCTTATCGATACCGAAGGTGAACAGACCGGGCGTCTGCGTAATTTTACGAATCTCGACTTTCAATCGATTGCCGATTTACTGGAAGAAAAGCCGGGGAAATTCGATAACGCGCTGGCTGTCGGTGATTTAGGCATCAAAAATGGCTATTGGTATCTGGAAGGTGACGAGCGATTTAACTCCGATGGTTCGTTTCATCAGATGGCAGTGAAAGGCGTTGAAATTCGCACGCCACCAAGAGGATCTGTATGTGAAGCGATTGCAGTTTTAAAAGATATTGAACATCAATTAACACTCACTCTGCACAAGTATAAACTCGGGCTTGCCATTTCAGGCTTTAACCCTGAATTAGCCGAATATCATTACGAACCACCACTGAATCAGTGGGAAAAAACACTACGAGAGCAACATTCTGAATATGCCGCATCGCATATCTCAACGCTCAGCTATGGGCCGGATATCAATCTTTCATTTAGCGAAATGAGCATTGAAAAGAGTCTGGATGTTGCCCGTAAACTGACCTATTACGGCCCATATATTGTTCCGTTCAGTTTTAGCTCACCATTTTCTGGTGGAGCACAATGGCAAGGTTTATCCAAAAGAACCTACGAACGTGCTGGGTTACGCCCAACCTGCAAATTGTTTGCTAACGCGTCAGATAAACCCGATGCCCCTCTTTGCTATACCGCACGAATTCCATCAGAACATGGTCGTATCGAATTCAAGGCTTTTGATGCGATGCCTACGGCGGAATTATTGGCGGCTTGTTGTTATCTGTTAATCGGGCTTTGCCTTGATCATCAGTTGGAAGATCGGGCCGATTATCCTGATCATCACCTTTATCAACGCGCTGCAATCTTGGGGTTTTCTGACGATAAGATCTGTCATACCGCTATCGATGTTATCAATAAAGCCCGCATTGCCTTGATTCAGCACGGCGAACAACAAGGAGCTAAATCCTTATCGTTACTAGGAATTATGCTGGCGACTCGCCGAACCCCTTCGCATGATCTGATAGAACACTATCAACGTTCTGGCCAGATGTATTACGCGGGGGGCCTTGCAATATGATTCCTGATAATACGGTTACTTCATCGCTCGATTTTCTCGGGCGAATGCCCATTCCGCTTCGATCGGCATTTAAATCGGGGCTGAATAAAGCAGTAGCAACTCATCAAGTAAAAAGCGGTGTGGTGCTTAATTGTATGAGTGTGACCGGCGGTGAATGGTTTGAGCCTTTTGCTCGTGTGGTTGCACCCGCACATCCGGCAACATTACCTTCCATGTTAGTCGTCACTTGTTCATCAGATATACTGAGTTCAAAAAATCATAGCTATTATCAAGGGCCAGCTTTATTCCAGCTATCTGATTTTCATCCGGTATATCAAAAAGCCGGGATCCCTGATCCAGCTGGCATATTCCATCCCTTTTCAGTGATCCCGTTTGTTTTTCTGGTTGATAAAACCAAGCTGGGCAATCGCCCTATCCCAAAATGCTGGGAAGATTTGCTCGACCCCATCTATCACAACGACATCACGTTTGGAGGCTCACGCTCTTCAGACTCGGGCACTTACACCGAATTCAACCGCTTCCTGTTGTTGTCGCTATACCGCGCATTTGGCCCGAATGGTGTCATTGCCTTTGCGCATAATGTCCGGCATTTATTGCACCATGTGGAAATTTCCCGACTAATGGGCTCGAAAAATCAGCAGGCGCCCGCCATTGCTATATTGCCCTGGATGCAAGCTGAATTGTGCCCTCGTCGTCAGCAATGTCAGATCATCTGGCCGCAGGATGGCGCGTACACTATGCCTATCGCCTTCATGTTAAAACCTGAAAAACGGGAAAGATTACAGCCCATTATTGATTATCTGACCAGCGAGCAACTGGGCAACCTGCTGATGCATAACTGTTACCCACCTACTTTATTACAAGATATCAGCGCCATTCCTACAGAAGCTCGTTTTCAATGGCTGGGCTGGGAATATGTTCGTTCTCATAACCTCATTCAGCAAAGTGAACTGGCATCGACAATATTCTTTAATGCCTGGTTACAACAGCAGGAGAAAAAACAATGCAGCTAATTACCGTCGCGGGTGCCCCTTCTGTTGGCAAGACTGCTGTGATATTGCAGACCATTCGTCAACTGAAGCAAGATGGTCTGAAAGTTGGCATCGTTAAATTTGATGCACTGTCTACCTCTGATGACAAACTCTATCAAAAACACGGCATTCCGGTAAAAACGGGTATTTCAGGCGGCATTTGCCCCGATCACTTTTTTGTCAGCAACATTGATGATTGCCTGACGTGGGGCCAAAACCAGCAATTCGATATGCTAATCAGTGAGAGTGCCGGGTTATGCAATCGTTGCTCTCCGCATATTAACGATGTGCTGGCGATTTGTGTCGTTGATGCGTTAGCCGGTATTAATACGCCAAAGAAAGTAGGTCCAATGCTGAAACTGGCCGATCTCGTCGTGATCACCAAAGGTGACATCATTTCTCAGGCTGAACGTGAAGTGTTTGCTTATAACACCAGGCTTGCAAACCCGCGCGCGCACATCGTTTTTTGCAATGGCATTACTGGCCAAGGTTCATTAGAAATTGCTCTACAAATGCGTCGCAGCAGCTCAATTACATCATTGGATGGCCAACATCTACGTTTTTCCATGCCCGCTGCAATTTGCCCCTATTGTGTTGGTGAAACGGCTATCGGAACTCGTCATCAACGAGGTCATGTCAAAAAAATGCAATTTGAGGAATGTCATCATGAGTGAGTATAAAAATTTATCGTCAATGAACATTCGTCGTTTGCAACGTGATCAACCCTGCATCGCTGAATTCATTGATAGCATTGGGTTAACCCGCGCAGTTAAAGCCACTTCGGTGAAAGAGTGGATCAACAGTTTAAGTGATGAAGATCTGGCTGATGGCGGCATGGCGAGAGATATGTTGTTACCTCATATGCAGCAACTACTTCACGAGGTTGATTCCATTTATCAGGCGAATCAAACGCAGATTGAAACATTGACCATCATTGGCGGACGCAATAAACAAGGCGAACCGGAAAACATTGAGTTAACGATTCAAGCGGGTGATATCGTTTGTATTGTTGGGCCTACCGGTTCAGGTAAAAGCTGCTTACTAAGTGATATTGAGTGCCTGGCACAGGGCGACACGCCCACTCGGCGGCAGATATTCCTCAATGGCGCGCCCGCCGATTATAACACTCGCTTTTCGATGCACCGCAAAATGGTGGCCCAGCTTTCCCAAAACATGAATTTTGTTGTCGATCTGAGTGTGCATGAATTTATCACCATGCATGCGCATTGCCGATTAACAGAAAATATTGAGTCAACTGTGCAACGTGTTATTGATTGCGCGAACGACCTGACCGGAGAAAAATTCTCCTATGATTGCTCAATCACCCAACTTTCTGGCGGCCAAACCCGTGCATTGATGATTGCCGACACCGCATTATTGGGTGCAGCGCCAATAGTGCTGATCGATGAAATCGAAAATGCAGGTGTAGATCGAAAACGCGCGTTAGATTTGTTGGTTTCAGAAGATAAAATCGTATTTATTTCTACGCATGACCCACTATTAGCTCTGCGCGGTAAACAACGTATTGTGATTCAAAATGGCGGTATTGCTAAAATATTACCCACATCAAGAGAAGAAAAAGAGAACTTAAAAAAATTAGAAGAAATTGAGTCGATCATGCTGAAAGTTCGGGATGACTTAAGATTTGGGAAAAGGATTTTTGATTTGAGTTCTCAGTAATCAATAGTATCAAGTCTGTTCATGATGAACAGGAATATATGCATCCAAAAAACTACGTTAAAACATTCCATTTTTTAACTGATCAGTTGGTCAATTGAACTCAAGTGCAACTTATTAAGTACCTTGTGCGCAATATGAGGCTATTATGAAAAAATTTAATAATTATATATTTATATTTCAGGCTCAATCCAAGTTGATTTAAAATCAAACCAACCAAGATTGTTTAAGTGAATACCTTTGGCTTGCTCTGGGCCTTTCAATCGCATCCAATGGTGAAATAGAGGTTGCAACCAACCGGAAGTGGTTGCAAATCTCATTAATTCTTCAGCATTAATAGTGTTATTCCGCCATTTGGTCATCCAATCTTTCAATTGCGCAATATCTCCGCCGGAAATTGATTGCCGCAATAACGGTGTACCCAGTAACCAACAACCGACATTCCAAACCTCAGGCACAGCAAAATTGACGGTACCCAGCCACAAGTCAACATCTGCATTGCCATCAGCCCAATCAGTATAGGTAAGCGCTACAGTTTCTAATTCCACTCCCTCTAGTGCCAATAAATTTGTCATCAACACAGTCAGCATATGATATTCCGGATGCTGCTTATGATACGCCAGCCGCAGTACAGGTTTAGTATTCTGATCTGACTGGAATGGGCTTTCCGAATTGCAGGGCATCATGCAGTGGAACCAGGTTGGTAGCAGACTGCCGGTCGGAACCCAAAAATGGCGTATCGGTTCAATTAACTGCTGCAGTAATACGTGAGGGCTTAATTTTTCCCGCAACCAGCGCCGTTGTTCAATTCCTTGCCAAAACGATGATCGACTATCACAAAGTAAGAAATAGCCGCCTTTCTCAAGGAACATTTCGCTAAACACATCGGATGGTTTGCCGGTAAAACTCGCCGCCAAACCTGCGGCATAATCAACATCACTTAAACTGGAACTTAACCAAGTCGCCGTTGCAGTAGAGATCTCTGTGGTAGATTTTGCTCTATCTCCCCCTGATTTTGGCAAGTGCATGGGCGATTCATCTAGCTGCTGTGGTGCGCTCAGTTCGGGCCACATTAATATTTCCACTTCATCCAGTAATGCCCGCAAGCCAAAATAGTGATCAAAGGCTTTGAGCCGCAGATGCCAATCATTATTTTCCGCCACACAATATGCACCAGTACCGACAGGTTTCGCAGCAAACGCGATTTGAGAAGCATGATCAGCCGGCAAAATCATGGCTTCAATATTTGATAACAATAAGGGCAAATGGAGATCTGGCTCTAAGAGTTGAATGTCCACCCCTAGCGTTCCACATTGACTGATCTGAGCAATATGCGAATAAAGGGGTAAGTGCGCACAACGCGTTAGTGAAGCTACAACATCCGCAGCACATAATTCACGGCCATCGTGGAATTGCACAGATGGCCGCAGGTAAAACCGCCAATGCAGTGGTTCTAGCATTCGCCAGTGGTGAGCCAGATCAGCCTCTACTTCCCCTTTTTCCTCATTTATGCGGGTTAACCCATTAAATATCTGTCTAACCAGATGCAACTCAGAACGACGTAATGGCGTGCCAGGATAAAGATTTGGCATCGTCCGGTAATACGGCACTCGCAAAGTCTGATGATCAGCCCGGATGCTATAGCCCAGTTTGGCCCGTAATAGCGGTGCAATGAGCTGTTTCTCTTCACCCAGCAACTCAATCGCCTCACTAAAGCAGCCCGCATCAAGCAACTTGTCGGCTTTGTCGCTCAGTAATTGATGTTCATTGCGTAGTAATTGCAGACATGAACGTCGCCCTCGCCCCGGTTCGGCTTGCCAATTGATCCAACCTAACGAATGCATTTGTGTTAACAAACTGCGCATATGGCGCCGGGTACAACAGAGCTGATCGGCCAATTCTTGTAACGTTGTCGTTACTTCGAGCAAACCGAAATAGCCCAGTAATTTCAGATATTGTTGTTCAAGACGACGTCCGGACATAAAAGAGGAACCAATTTATTTTAAAGTCAGCAATTTTTAATAACATCTTTTTAGTTCATTCTTTTCTCAACCGCAAGCTTTCGAATCAAAGAAAAATAAATTTCACTTAAATGCAACTTATTAAGTTAGAACCAGCACAGTGAAATATTGCTAATGCAATTAAGAAAAACAGCCTGATTAATTTTATTTAGTCAGTCAAACCATCACTTATTTATGGAACTAAAACGATGACAAAACATCTGAATAAAGACACGACTATTTGTATGTCACTGGCGGCAAGACCCAGTAATTTTGGCACGCGGTTTCATAACTATTTATATAATGCATTAGATCTGGATTATTTATACAAAGCCTTTACTACAACCGATCTCAAATCTGCAATTGGCGGGGTACGCGCATTAGGCGTTCGTGGCTGTGCGATCTCGATGCCATTTAAAGAAGCCTGTATTCCAATGGTGGATGAGTTAGATCCCTCGGCCAAATCAATTAACTCCGTGAATACTATCGTTAACACCGATGGCTATTTGAAAGCCTACAACACTGACTATATCGCGATTGCGAAATTACTGGCGCAATACCAAGTGCCTAATGATTACGTATTTGCCTTAAAAGGCAGCGGTGGCATGGCTAAAGCAGTGGCTTGTGCTTTGCGCGATGCTGGGTTTAAGAAAGGTTACATCGTCGCAATAGAAGAAAAAACTGGCAAACAACTCGCTGAATTATGTGGCTTTGAATGGAAGTTATCGATGGATGGCATCCAAGCCGACTTGTTGATCAATGCCACCCCGATTGGTATGTCGGGCGGGCCAGACAGCGACAAATTAGCCTATAACGAAGAAGAAGTGCAACAGGCCAAAGTGATTTTTGATGTGGTCGCATTACCTGCAGAAACACCCTTGATCCGTTATGCCAAATCGCAAAATAAAACCGTGATCACCGGTTCCGAAGTATTTGCCATACAAGCCGTTGAACAATTTGCGTTATATACCGGCATTCGCCCTGACGATGAATTATTCCGTCAGGCGGCGAAATATTCCCGGGAATAACTTTTCCGTCAGCCGATTTAAAAACGACAAGCACAGCAGAGACAGTGAAGTACTGACGTGCTTGTTATTCAGCAAACCAAAAACAAACCTAAGGTGTCCCCCATGAGCAAACGTATTGTTGCTGTAACCGCCTGTCCAACCGGTGTTGCCCATACCTTTATGGCAGCCGAAGCATTAGAAGAAGAAGCAAAAAAACGAGGGTATTGGATAAAAGTAGAAACGCGAGGTTCTGTTGGCGCTAAAAATGCGTTAACCACCGAAGAGATCGCGCAGGCGGATATTGTGATTATTGCCGCCGATATCGAACTCGATTTATCTCGGTTTGCTGGCAAAAAACTCTATAAAACCAGCACCGGAGCTGCACTGAAGAAGACGGCGCAGGAAATTGATCATGCCCTGACGATACAAACGGTGTTTAAAAGTAATTCAACAGCAACCCAATCACGTTCCGGTAAAGCGGAGTTACCCGGTGTATACAAACATTTGATGACCGGTGTTTCGCACATGCTGCCGTTGGTCGTCGCGGGTGGTTTATGTATTGCCCTTTCTTTTGTCTTTGGCATCACGGCATTCAAAGAACCCGGTACCTTAGCTGCCGCATTAATGCAGATCGGTGGCGGTGCTGGCGCTTTTGGTTTGATGGTTCCCGTACTGGCCGGGTTTATCGCCTTTTCAATTGCTGACCGGCCAGGTCTGGCTCCGGGTTTGATCGGCGGTATGTTGGCCACCTCGGCAGGCGCTGGCTTTCTTGGCGGGATAGTCGCGGGTTTCCTAGGCGGTTATAGCGCTAAATTTGTTGCCGATAATGTTAAATTGCCGCAAACCATGGAAGCGTTAAAGCCTATCTTGATCATCCCGTTAATTTCGAGTCTAGTGACCGGGCTTATCATGATCTATGTTGTCGGCGGTCCGGTAGCAGCAGCCATGGCAGGGCTAACGCACTTCCTCGCTGGCATGACTTCCGCGAATGCCGTTTTACTCGGGGTTATTTTGGGAGCTATGCAATGCTTCGATTTGGGTGGTCCGGTCAATAAAGCGGCTTATACCTTTGGTGTTGGCTTGTTAGCCTCTCAATCATACCTTCCGATGGCTGCAATTATGGCCGCAGGTATGGTTCCCGCATTGGGTATGGGGGTGGCGACCTTTGTTGCTCGCGACAAATTCACCGAAGCTGAACGTGAAGCGGGTAAAGCTTCCTTTGTGCTAGGTTTGTGTTTTATTTCTGAAGGTGCCATTCCCTTTGCAGCACGTGACCCGATGCGAGTTATTCCTTCTACTATGGCGGGCGGTGCATTAGCAGGTGCTCTGTCTATGTTGTTTGGCTGCACATTAATGGCACCACATGGTGGTCTGTTTGTACTGGCCATTCCAAATGCAGTAGGCCATGTGGGTATGTATCTGATTGCGATTGCAGCAGGTACAGCGCTCACCGGTTTGATGTATGCTGTGCTGAAACCAGCCATGGAAGTTCAGGAAGCATAATTCAAATTAGTGTGTCCTTTTCCCCGGCTGAATAATCTGGGGCTTTTTGAGTAACCAATGAAAGAAACCGAGACAAAGGAAAAACATAATGTTGAGCATTGCTGAACTTTTTGTTGATGTCGTAAGGGTTTGCTGAGCTTTCATTTTTGTTACTGTGTAGCTAAAAGAGAATACTGGTATGGTGATTCTCTTTTTTATTTCTAATACGACCAAAGTGAAATAATCCGAACGGTAGTAGCTTGTTCATGAAGTAAGCAATACATATCAATCAGATATTCAAATACACTACTTTTGTCGTCCCAGTGGAGCAGGTCATCCAGCTTTCCGAGCGTAGGTTTCGGGAGTGCAAATTCACTCTGATATCGTAGAGCACCGATAATTGAATCTTTTTGTAACGCCAGAAACAGCATGCCAGAAACTTTACCAACATACCGAAGCAGGCGCTCAGTTATATGATAACGAATATGCTCTCCAGTTGCTCAAACTGAGGAATGTTCGTTTTATTGACGTTCAACGATCTTTTAAAACTGGTAAAATTATCGTGATGTAACAACAGCATTTTTCAACACTATGTGATGTCGATTGTTGAATTTGAGCTTGGCATTACATATTGTTTTCAGAACCCAACTTCGCGAATAATTTTCGTATATACCGCTATAAATACCTACACTAGGCTTATCATTGCCAATCCGTTAACTGCTGTAAGTCTTTAATACGCTCTCACCGCAATGTCATCGCTTCAAATACATCATTAAAATTTCGCTGACTTTTCTGAATTCCCGGTAGCGCAAATATGGCTTGTGTAAAAAACTTATTTTGATTTTCACTCCATATCTGTTGCCACCAATTCACAATAAAAATTCTTGATTGCTGTAATTTTCCTGATGTAGGCAAGCGATCACTTTTCTGTAAATTGATCGCAGTTTTACTTGGCAGTAAATTCCACAAGTCATTGTTCGGCCAGCGTGCAAAAGGGAATGCGTGATCGTATGTTGGATAAACAAATTATTATTTAAGCCTACCGTAAATTGCTGTATTGAGGGAAGACATCGGTGTGGATAATTCTGAAACTCAGAACGTCATTGGCTAAAGGCAAAACGCCCAGTCAGCGGAACTATTACTAATGATCGGGTCAATCACATCATGACTCCGTTGCGATGTGTGTTTTTAGAAGCGGCGTTACGATTTGATATTCCTAACAATTTTCACAACCTAATATCAACCCAATCAAGTTCGGACGCAGCAGCATTGAGCAATTTTCAATGACTGAGGTCAGAACGTTTCTGGCTGGTGTTCGCTCTGAACTCATAAACTACTACACCGTTCGTTGAATACTGGAATTTTCATCCAGAACACTTTGAAGCATATCTGAACATGCTAACCAGTTACCGTATCATCCCCCCTACCATCATGGGTTACTCCAGCACTGTGTCGAGGTTGCAGAGCTGGCTTATAGCAATATCATTATCCCCTATCAAATATCGGATTGCTCTTTTAGCCGGACTTTTTCACGACCTTGGTAAAATCTACTGCCAAAGCGAAGCCAATGAGGAAACCGTCATGATTAATGTATGTGTGGGCATGGTATTTCGTAATGACTCCATACTACGGGTAAAAAGTTTTCACCATCGAAAAGAGAGCTACCCGCTAGCTGGTTTACAATCATATTATGAGGAAAACGAGAATTTTATCGTTCTATTTTTTGAACAAAATATGTTTTTTAAGTTTACCTTCTTCGATGGTACGGCAGCCCATCGGGGCTGTCGTGGTGCATGTATTTTAAAATTCCAGGAATTCAAAAAATCGTTAGCTGACGCACGTTAAGCTAAAAAACACATCTAAGAAATCAGTGATATGAACAATAGATTTATTAAAATCATGGTTACTACTTTGAATTGCTTAGGTAAATGAATAATTAGATGGTAATACTAATTCTGCATGATACGTATTATCTCTATTAGCGAGCTCTATGGAGTTGTTTTTATGAGCTTTATTCAAGGCAAAGAAGTAATTGTTCCACCAGAATATGATCTAATATCAACAACAACACCTGATAGCCGCATCACCTATGCCAATGAGCATTTCACTAATATTGTGGGATATACATCAGAAGAGTTAGAAGGACAATATCACAATGTAGTCCGTCATCCGGATATGCCGAAAATTGCATTCAAAGATATGTGGGACCATCTGAAAGACAAAAGAAGCTGGATGGGAACAGTGAAAAATAGATGCAAAAATGGCGATTACTATTGGGTTAATGCGTACGTAACGCCAATTTTGAATGAAAAAGGTGATATCTATGAATACCAATCAGTAAGAGCAGCACCAGACATAGAAGATATAGAAAGAGCAGAAAAATACTATTCCTTGATCAACAACGGAAAATTACCCGCCGCTCTAAAATACCCAACACTAAGTATATCTTTTATCAATAAATTACTCACCACCATCACGTTAAGCGCCTTAATTGCAACGGTGGCTTTCAACGGTTCATTGATTGTGTCTGGCATTGGTATTTTTGCGGGTCTGACACAACTGATTTATTCATCGTGGTGGGGTAAAAAATTAACGTCTATCAGTCGAAAAGCAACCAACAACTTCAAAACCGATATCACTAAAGCACTTTATACTGGTCGCAGAGATGAAATCGCCGCCATTGAATTAGCATTGAAAATAAAAGCGGCTGAATTAAGAGCTGTTGTAGGTCGAACTGGTGATACATGTAGTAAAATCATGCTGGAGGCTGAAGATGACGCTGGTAATATCAGAACCATTACGGAAATAGTTGATAACCAAAGACAAGAGACTGAGCAGTTAGCTACGGCTCTTAATCAGATGTCTGCATCAATCCGAGAGGTAGCGAATAATGCTAATTCTGCATCTGACTTAACCATTCAAGCTCAAAAAATTGCTGACTTGGGTCAGGATAAAATTGCTAACTCCATCACAGCTGTAAATACACTGCATGATGAATTAGATAACTCTAAAGAGACTATCAATGATCTCGTTGCTAGTACCAGCCAAATTAGCAATATTATTGATGTCATCAGAAGCATTGCAGACCAAACAAACCTACTAGCACTGAATGCGGCTATTGAAGCTGCTAGAGCAGGAGAGCATGGACGTGGTTTTGCTGTTGTTGCAGATGAAGTAAGAGCGTTGGCTAATAAAACTCGAAACTCAACAGATGAAATTAGCCAGATGATCGATAAATTACAGCAAAGTACAAGTGCAACCGTTGATATTATCGAACACGGAGTTAAATTATCTGAAACCTGCAGTGGATCAGCTTCAGAGGCTGGTGATGTTTTTAATAAAATCAGTAATATGCTTAACCATGTCACCGATACCAGTCATCACATTGCAACCTCAGTCATTGAACAATCCACCGTTACAGAGGAAATTAATAAAAACATCATTAGACTGCACGATCTTGCAGATAAAAGTTCATTCGGCAGTCATGATGCTTTGAATAGAATATCGTTGTTGGTTAATCATTTGGATGGTTTATACCGCCTAATCAACCAATTTAAGAAATAACTGATCAACAGTCCTATATCAAGAAATGAAACACATGGATCATTATCCTTCGTAAACGTAGAGTTCGATGCAAACACAAACTGAAAAATTGTCTGCGTTTAATCAATAGCCACCAAAAACAGGACATTATCAGGTGAGTATATCTATTGGTAGTATTGATAAAGATAACAGCACTCTATTTATACTACTAAAAAAATAATTTTAGCTAAAAGTGGAGAACGTCAGTTTAGATTTAGTGATTTTTATTCATTAAAAATTACTAATTATGAACAAATTGAGCGAAAAGTGATTTTATTTAGATCAATAGAGCACTTACTGTAGTAGAGGATTTTGTATGAAACATAAATATATATTAATAACATTCACCTTCCTTCAGATTTTTTTATTCTCTAGCAGTGCCTATACCAAAAATATGAATATTGTGTTTATCCCAAAATCAAGTGATCAAGTGTTCTGGGATATCATGCGTAGTGGTGTAAATGATGGTTTGCGTGAATTTGACACTATCGATTTGACATGGCGTGGTCCATCTTACAATGATGATACTGACGCTCAAATCAAAATACTTAAGGCTTACACACATTCTGGTGTTGACGCCATCATTATTGCTCCAACAGATAAACAGCAATTAGTGGAACCGCTAAAAGATGCTGCAGCGCAAGGCATTAAGATAATCATCGTCGATTCAGCATTTAATGGTTCAGTTCAACAAAACTATATCAGTACAGATAATTACTTTAGCGGGCAACTGGCGGCTAAGCGAATGGCAGCAACATTAAACAACACAGGGAATATTGTCATTTTTAGAATTGTTAAAGATAGCGCATCTACCGAATCAAGAGCTCAGGGATTTATAGACTATCTACAAAAAAACTCACCTAACATTAAAATTATTGGCGATATATATGCTGGAGGAACCAGAGGAAAGGTCCTACATACTGCATCAGAATTCTTAACCGAAATACGTAATACTCACCATATTGATGGGATCTTTGCAGTGAATGAATCCTCTACTGATGGTGTTCTTAGAGCTTTACGGAATATGGACATCGCAGGAAAGGTGAAACTAGTTGGCTTTGATTATACAGACTATTTACTTCAAGGATTGGAACATAAAGATGTTGATTCGTTAATTATTCAGGATCCAAGGGAAATGGGTTATCTCAGCATAAAAGCTGCCGTTGAAGCCATTAAAAACACCCCTATAAAAGAAAAAATTATCCTTACAGAGGCTAAATTGGTAACAAAGGATAATTATCAAACACCTGAGATAAAAAAATTAATGCATGTTAATTAATTTATCATTTTGCATTATTTATTATGTAAGTTCACAAATAATGCGTTGATAGATTCATAAATTACTGCAAGGAATGACATGTCTAATTTTCAAGCTACATTGATTAAAGTTAATGCATTTAAATTCAAAAAAATTAGTACTGGAATTGTTATTGCCATGTGTATAGGGTTATTAATACCCGCCATTATTGGATTTATAATCCTATATCAATTTAGTCAAGATAACGCCAATAAAGAACTTACAGCTTATTTACATGATAGAAGTGTATTGCTTGCAAATAGCTTAGCATTACCAGCATGGAATTACGATATTAACTCTATTGAAAAAATAGTTAGCGCATCTTTATTAGACCCACAAATACTCCAAATCTCAATTAGGGATACCAAAAATAACCGTATATTTAGATCAGAACAACCAGTTCATCCAATAGGTTCTATGCACAGTATCTGGCATGAATTGATCTTCAATGGACAAATAGCGGGTTTTGTAGATATTGTTGTGGACGACGGATTAATGAAACATAAATCACGTCATAATCTATTGTCTTATATGTCGATATTACTTAGCCAATTTATACTTGCACTTATATTAATTTTTATAGCGCTACATTACCGAGTATTGAAACCACTGACCACATTGGCAGCTTTTTCGCATCAATTAGCTGAAGGTAACTTTGATCATGAAATAAAACTACAACGAACTGATGAGATCGGCCATTTAGCTAACCAACTCGACCATATGAGACAAGATCTACGTACTGCATTTACCGAACAAAAAGCAATTTTAAGTAACGTACCAGTGGGAGTTATTTTTGTTCGTGACAATATAATTCAACTGACTAATCGTCAGGCTGAAGATTTGTTTGGCTACATACCAGGCGAATTGCATGGATTGCCTTATCGAATTTTATTCTTATCCGATGAGCAATTCAACGCGACACATCAACGTGCATTAGCTGCAATTGCAAAAACGCCAAACGGTTATACAGAAGAATTACGAATGAAGCGCCAAGATAGTAGCGAGTTCTGGGCTTGTCTTCATGGTAGTGGTCTAAATCCAAGCACACCTGAATCGGGTAGCATTTGGGTATTTGAAGATATATCTGAGCGAAAGGCAGCTGAACTAGAAATTAATAATCTGGCTTTTTATGATCCATTAACTCAGCTACCTAATCGCCGATTGCTATTGGATCGACTAAAACACGCACTGATTTCAAGTGCCCGTAGTAAAAAATGCGGTGCATTATTGTTTATAGATCTTGATAATTTTAAAACCCTAAATGATACCTATGGACACGATAGCGGGGATGCTTTATTACAACAAGTCGCAGCTCGATTGATTTCTTGTGTACGCCAAGACGATACCGTTGCCCGTCTTGGTGGTGATGAATTCGTGGTGCTTCTTGAAGATCTCAGTAATGAAATGCCTGAAACCGCTGCAATCGCAAAGTGTGTATGTGAAAAAATTCTAAACGCTCTTAATCAGAGTTACTTGATTGAAAATAATTTCCGCTACAGCACGCCTAGCATTGGCGTAACCTTGTTCATTGACCATCAGGAAAGTGTAGAAGAATTGCTAAAACGTGCTGACATGGCGATGTATGAGGCAAAGACGGCTGGTCGTAACACGATACGTTTCTTCGATCAGAAGATGCAAGATATGCTCATGACCAAAGCAGCATTAGAAGATGATCTGCGTAGAGCTATTCTCAAAGAAGAATTCCAGCTTTATTACCAACCACAAGTTATCAGTAGTGGACAACTAATAGGGGTTGAAGCATTACTTCGTTGGAAGCATACACGACGTGGATTTATATCTCCTGCCGAATTCATTCCTTTGGCTGAAGAATGTGGATTAATTATCCCTTTGGGACATTGGGTGTTAGAAACTGCTTGTAAACAAATCGTCTCATGGGCAAATAGTGCTGAGATGAGTAATTTAACGATTGCAGTCAATGTCAGTGCGAAGCAATTTTACCAACCCAATTTTGTTGAAGAAGTGCTTACAATTTTGAAAATAACAGGGGCTAACCCGCTCCGGCTAAAACTAGAATTAACTGAAAGTATGTTAGTTGAAGATATCGAAGATATTATTATTAAAATGACTTTATTAAGAGCCGTCGGAGTGTCGTTTTCGTTAGATGATTTTGGTACCGGTTACTCATCACTTTCATATTTAAAACGATTACCACTGGATCAACTCAAAATTGATCAAAGTTTTGTTAAAAATATTCTTATTGACAGTAATGATGCCGCTATCGCAAAGATGGTAGTAGCCTTAGGGTTGAGTCTCAACTTGAATGTTATTGCAGAAGGCGTGGAATTAGAAGCACAGAGAGACTATTTAGCTCGTTTAGGTTGTCATGCTTATCAGGGTTATTTATTTAATCGCCCTTTACCATTGAGTGAATTAGAAAACACTTATAATAAGCCATAACATCAACTAATTCCATCTGATCACTGTGGCGCTATTTGTGAAGAGCATAACACTCCCCTTAACATCTGATAAGCATCATTTAACTGAATGATACTTATCAGAGGAATTTTAAAACATTAAAGTATATGAAATAAAGGTTTTTTCGTTTTAATGACAACCTTTAATATTATTTATAATAGCGATTAATTTCATTTAAGGCACACTTAATTTTATAATAAGTATAATTTACAAATTATTACCACTCCACACCAAGGATAGGGTTAAATAATTTAAATCACACAAACAACACTTTCCATTAAATAAAAACAATAATTTTCGCATTGTTTAACTTATATCGCTTTACTTTCAAATAATTGCATAATAACATCGAAAATATCATCACCATTATTGAATTCCACTCTAGCCAGATGGTAATCAAAATAACATTAAATCTCATACTCAGAATAATACAATAAGAAAGAATGCAAACATTTAGTCCGCATTCTTTCTATGGCAATCACTATTCCTGCTTTCTGAAAATACAGGCGGAATAAGGTTTTATAATATTACTATCGGTAGCATCATCTGAAGTTAAAAACAGTTCCCAGCCAACTGCTGGTTGATAAATCTGTTCATTACCTGAGAAATTCATTACTGCTAAAGTATGTAAGGTCTGTACTGTGATCATTCCTGAGGCCTCATCACCGGAAACCTGTACTGCCTTACGATTTCTGGGCCCCAGATGGCCTGTACGTTTCAATGCGATTAACTGCTTGTAATAGTTCAGAATCAACTGACCTCTATTTGTTTCTGCCTGCTCCCATCGTAATTTAGATTCCATAAATGTTTCATGGGCATGCGGATCTTTCGGTTCAATTCCATTAAAAGAAAAATCGGCTTTCCTTCCTTCGCGAGCACCATCAATAATCGTTTGCTCAGAAAAATCTTCAAAAAATAAAAATGGAGCCTGTTCTCCATACTCTTCTCCCATGAACAACATCGGAACAAAAGGACTCGCCATCACCGCAGTGATCGCCAATAAGGCTTTATTACGACCGTAAGTGGTGATCATTCTGTCACCCAGTAAACGGTTACCAACCTGATCATGATTCTGGATGTGAACGATGTGTTCTGATCCGTGAGTACTCCGGCCATCAGTTCCCAGGAGGTATCGGCAGTATTTATCAAACCGGGTACCATCCAGTACAAACCCGTCACTGAGTGCTTTGACTATATCGGTAAAACCACCGAAATTGACATAATGACGCCCAGTTTCACCAGTCAGGTTGGCGAATACGGCATGGTTAAGATCGTCATTCCACTGAGAGTGATAGTTAAACCCTAAGTCGGAGGTGACATATTTGTTGTTGCGCAGATGTTCGGCGATCATCAGCACTTCCCGCCCCTCTTCCGCACCAATCTCTCGCGCCAGATCAGTAAACTCCCGCAGGATATGCACTGGCATATTATCAAACATCAGAGAAATTGCATCCATACGGAAACCATCAAAGCCGACTTCTTGCAACCAATAGCGTGTGTTTTCCAGAAAAAATTCTCGAACACCGTAGTTATATTCATTATCGAAATTGATCGCGGCACCCCATGGAGTAGCCGACGCTTTGGTATATGGAGCCAAAATACCAGTGTAATTGCCTTCCGGTCCAAAGTGGTTGTAGACCACATCAAGGATGACGGCTATGCCAAGCAGATGTGCTTGTTCAATAAAATGTTTCAGATCATTATAATCACCATATGAGCTCTGTAAGGCAAACTGGAAAGTGCCATCATAACCCCAGTTACGTTCCCCCGGAAAAGCTGCAATTGGCAAAAACTCGATCACGGTAATACCCAATTCTTTCAAATAAGGCAGCCGTTGTTGCGCGCTTTTGATAGTACCTTCTGGTGTAAATGTTCCCAGATGCAGTTCATAAATAATGGCATCTTCTATCTTCACACCGGCCCAGCTAGCAGATAGTACCGGGTCAATTTGAGTAATCATTGAAGGGCCATGTACGCCATATGGCTGGTAACGGGAGGTTGGATCAGGGTATAAGTGCCCATCAACTGTCAGTAGATAGAGCGTACCATGTGGCAAACGTTCCACTTCAGCATTCCAGTAGCCCAATTCATCTCGGACTAACGGTATGGTGCTATTGCTTTCGCGCAGCAATACACTGACGTTTTGTTTTTCTGGAGCGAAGATACGGAATACCGAATAACCGTCTGCGTTATAAAAATGCCCAATCTTTGCCATAGCAACTCCTGAATACATTAACTGTTTTAAAATGACAAATAAAAAGACCTTGATACCGAAACACAGACAATTTAATAAATAAAGGCGCTCATCTCTTTATTACTGCCAATGCACGGATCAAGGCGGGTGAAATCAGAAAATATAATCGTGATACAGCCTTTACGCAGAATCGCATTACAACTAAATAATCAAAGGGCAGCCTATTCCGCCCTTTATATTAAATTGACATCAGAACCAGATTTCAGCTTGTACACCAAACAGAACCTGATCTTTAGCACCTGAACTGCTATCTATACCAATTGAACCAGCTGCTTTTTCATCATTAGTCGCAACATAGGCAACATATGGTTTTATTTGTGGACGACCAAAATAATCAGCATTTACAGTGAATACCGGCGCCAATTCAGCACTGTAGAAATTTGTACTGTCGTCACTACGTCCCCATGTGGTGTTTTGTAAATTCTCCTGAGCAAAGCCACCAGTAAATTCGATACGTAGATTATTATTCACCTTATAGGAAGGACGTACGGCCAGCAGTATCCGTTCGACAGAAACAGAAACACCTGGAGCATCCCAGTTCACATTTTTCGGAGCCCAGTAAGTTACCTCAGAACCGAACTGCCATTTATCATTGACGTTTGCTACACCATAAGAGGTAACAAATAACCCTTTGGAGTCTTTATTGAAACCGCCATAACTCCAGCTACCAAAGTTCACACCGCGATTAGTAGCCAACCCATTACCGTAACCAACACCGGTCTGTGTCCAGCCATCTAAACCGTAATAGTTACTGTTGTAAGTGATGGCTCCACCGACACCCTGATCAGTTGATTGATTTTCAATATCTTGAGTATGAGCACGTTTCATCAGCTTCAGATCGAAATCAAGGCTACCACCAGGTGCTTTAACTCCGTAATAGTACATATCCAGTGAGCTCAAAGTCGTACGGGCATCACCATTTTTGTCTGCTGTTTTATCAGGATCAGCAGACATCAACGCGACACCAGCTCGCGTACCAGATGCAGTAAATGCTTTCTCGTAGCCAGCCCCCACACCGGAAGATTGTTTCCAGAATTCGCCGGACAACAAACTTGAAGAACGATTCAGGAACCGACGTCCCGCCCATACTTGGCTATCACCACCAAAATATGGCAAGTTACCTAACAAAACATAAGATTCTTTAACCTCAAACTGGCCAGCACCTTGATCATGCTCACCACCTGAAGATGAATAATAGTAAGAGTCACCATTACCATATTCAGCACGAACAACAAAATCGCTATAAACCCCATCATTAAACTGGAAATTCTTTTTCACAGTTGCTTCTACCTGGTTAGCACTTTTATTAAAAGTACCAACGGTACGATAATCAGGCTTACCGAATTCAGTACCTGTTGAAGCACTATCCACTAAGCGATAGTTAGACATGGCATAAGCACCCACTGTCCAGCCATCCTTAACTGGATCCGCTGCAACGGCATTAAAAGAGACAGCGGCAACAATAATTGCAGCCAAAGGGGTTAATTTAAAGTTCATATTATATTACTCCATATCGATCTGTTATATTTTGGTTAATAAAAGACCAAGCCTGTATTTATTTAAAATCCAGACAAAACTTCCATGAAAAATCAAAAAACAAAGGATTAACAATTAAAAACAAACTATAGACATTCCACCTCCATTTGGAAAATTAACTTACCGAAGATTAAAAATGAGAAACTTAAAAACCATTTATCACTAATGTTGCTATATAAAAACCAGAATACCCAACCAATTTGCGATGACAAAAAAATCAAACTGAACAATTTAAAAAATATTTTTGTTTTCTTATCATCAAATAAACTACATGATTAAGCAGTTTATTTGATGCCATTGATATTTCGCTATTATCCTTTTACCCCACCAGCTGACAGGCCAGATACTAGGTAACGCTGAGCCATCAGGAACATCACCGTAATCGGCAGACCAGACAAAATTGCGGCAGCGGCAAAATCACCCCACAGAAACTTGTTATCGACCAGATACTGACGAGCACCTACCGCCAAGGTCATGTTATCGGTATTACGCAACAAAACTGACGCCACAGGATAGTCGGTCACTGTTCCGATGAAGGCCAACACGAACACTACCGCCAGTATCGGTACTGATAACGGCAGAAATACATGACGAAACGTCTGCCATGGGCTGGCTCCGTCAATTTGTGCCGCTTTATCCAAGGAAGAATCAATAGAATCGAAGTAACCTTTGATAACCCAGATATTCATGGTCACCCCCCCCATGTAGCACAGGATCAGCGACCAATGACTATCAACCCCCAGAATCGGCGTGATCTTCCCCAATGCATCGAAGATCGCATACAGCGCTACCAATGCCAGAACGCCCGGAAACATCTGGATAAGCAACATGGCATCAAGCAAAACCCCTTTGAAGCGAAACTGCATCCGCGAGAAAGAATAAGCAGCGATGGTGGAAACAGTCAGGACTCCAACAGAGGCAACCGTACCGACCTTGATAGAATTCCATAGCCACAGCATGACCGGGAACGGCGGTTCGATCACCGTACCATCAGCTCGTTCAAATACCATACCGAAAGCTAGAGCCCAGTGTTCCAACGTGGCATGATCCGGAATAAGACTTCCTGTTGCAAAATTACCTTCCCGGAATGAAATGGAAAGCACCATCACGAAAGGAAACAAGATGAACAGAAGAAAGGTCCATAGAAATCCATGCGCCAGCATCTTTTTCCAGAATAAGTTACGAGGGTATTCAACAATCATTTTTATTTCCCCTTGGCAGCAACAGCACGACGCAGTGCAACAAAGTTTGCATAGGCCATGAAACCAACAATGATGAAAATCATAGAAGCGATGGCACCAGCAAGGCCGAAGTTCTGACCTGAATCCATGAAGCTGATTCGGTAAGTGAAAGAACCCAGCAAATCAGTGGCACCAGCCGGGATCAGGGTTCCCGGAATATCCGGTAGGCCACGAGTTAACAGCAGGATCAGCACAACGTTATTGAAATTAAAGGCAAAACTGGAGATCAGCATTGGCACGAACGGCGGCATGATTTGCGGCAAAGTGATCGCAAAGAAACAGCGGACCGGACTAGCCCCTTCCAGCGCAGCGGCTTTCCCATGATCTTCCGGTACTGATTGCAGATAACCCATCGCCAGCAGCATCATGTAGGGATACCCCAGCCAGGTATTAACGATCAATGTCATCGCTTTGGCAAAGATCGGATTAGTGAACCATTCCGGTCTGATACCGAAGATAGACTCCAGGATCATGTTGATTTCACCGAAGTTCTGGTTGAACAGCCCGCGGAATACCAAGATAGATATGAAGCCCGGTACTGCATACGGCAGGATCAGCAGAATACGGTACAGACCTCGGAATCTCAGATGTTGCCACTGCAGAATAACCGCCAGCAGAACACCGATCGAGAAGGTGAACAGCACCGATAACGCAGCAAAAGCCACCGTCCAGATAAAGATCTCCAGCATCGGACCACGAATACCTTCAGAGAACAGCACTCGCTTGAAGTTGTCCCAGCCCACAGATACACGCCAGCCTGGTGCAATTTTTTCGCCGGCACTGGTACGGAAGAAACCGACTGAGTGGTCAGCAACCAGCTCGGTGCCGTCCAATCTGTTACGTAGTTTATCTTTACTTAGGCGTTCATACAGTTGTTGCACCGGTGCCATGGTTTTGATCCCAGAAGGATTCAGTTTTGTGCCATCAGGCATCAGCGCAGTAATGTTTTTCAGTTGTTCACGCAATTTAACCAGATCACGCATTGGCAGCGTTTCTGTCGGCACCACAGTAACCGGCGTTAGGCTGATCGCGGTTTGTTTGCCATCAGCAGTAAACGGGGTACTCAGCAGCCCACCCTGTTCTTCCTGAATGAACATTCGGTATTGATTCCCCTCTTTCACCAGCGCAAAAGGTTTCTCGATAGTCTTGTCGACAATGACCTGGGAAAGGTGGATCTCAGTAACTCGATGGAAATTCAGCAGATTGCTGCCACTATAGTTAGTAAATCCCACGTAACAGGTATAAATAAGAGGAAATATCATGAAGAGTGACATCGTCACAATGGCAGGGAAAACAAAACGTGCCGTATAAAAACGTTTACTGCCAAAAACAATAATCAATCCGATGAGAATGGCCATCAGCATAACCGCAAACAGCGATTCACCAACCAGATACAACGCCCAAACGGCATACAGAAAAGCCAGAGAACTTGCACTTAAGAAGCTGAATTTGAATATATTGCCTAAGGAAAACAGCGTATTTTGTTTTGCCTGGCCCCCCGAAGTACTACCTAACGCTAAAGCCGGAGATTCCATCCCTCACCCCATAATAAATTTAACGCAATTGTTACAAATTATGACCGGGACACGTTCCGCCCCGATCATGATTATTCGACTTGCTTATTTCGCTTTCATGCGGGCAGCGGCATCATTAAGTGCCTGTTCCACACTCTGCTGACCATTGGTGATGTTTTGCAGAGCCGGGCCCATTGCTGCCCAGAACTTGCTGGTTTCAGGAATCGATGGCATAGCAACGCCGTTGTTTGCGATTTCCTGAGTGGCTGCCACATTTGGATCTTTGGAAATCACTGCGGAATAACTCTTGTCAGCAACAGCCCCCATGGCTACAGCCTTATTGAGTGAAGCAAGACCTTCATCGGTAATCAGATAGTTTTCAATGAACTCTTTGGCTAGATCTTTGTTCGGGCTGGCAGCGTTGATGCCTGCAGAAACAACACCAATGAACGATTTGGAAGGCTTACCATCAATGGATGGGATTGGCGCAACACCGAATTTCTTACCCAGTGTTTTCAGGTTATCCCAAGCCCACGGGCCAGAGATCATCATTGCCAGTTCACCTTTGTTGAACGCGGTGTCCATAACGTTGTAATCCACGCCAACCGGCATCACTTTGTCGTCAATCAGCTTCTTGATCATCTTGGCGCCTTTCACCGCACCCGCATTATTTACACCGACATCGGCCGGATTATAGGAACCGTTTTCCTTCTTGAATACATAGCCACCATTTGCCATCAGCAGTGGCATGGAGAAGTAGGCGTTGTTGTAATCCCACATAATTGCTTTTTTGCCAGCTGGTAACTTAATAGAAGCAATTTCCTCGAAAGTCTTAGGTGGGGCTGACACCATATCTTTGTTGTAAATCATGCCTACCGCTTCAACGGAAATTGGGTAACCCCAAACCTTTCCACCCACAGTCAGTGCATCCCAGGCAAAATCAAAAATGCCTTCTTTCACTTTTTGGCTTGGCTGAACAGGTGTGATCAAACCAGAAGCGCCCCATTCGCCAAAACGGTCATGAGCCCACAGCACAATATCCGGACCCTGACCAGTAGCCGCTGATTGCTGAAATTTGTCTGTGATAGGTTCAGGAGCTTCAATTACCACACCAATACCAGTGTCAGCTTCGAATCGCTTAGCGATCTCTGCCATGCCCTTGTTGCCACTCCAGATGACCAGTTTGTCTTTCTCTAAGGCCATTGAAGAAGTTGAAATTAAGCCGGCAATAACACCCGCCAGGAGCTTCATTTTGAATGTCATAACGTTTCCATCTCCCTGTCACATGAATAACCAGCCCTCTGTCTGGTCGTTTTCTTACTGCATCAACTGCAATAAATACTCAAATCTGATTTTTCTACATTCAGCACAAAAATGATTAATCAATTGTAAAATAAGGGTTTTATTTTTTAATCCTTCAGTTTGGCTACCAGTAACTCATTTGATTTCAATTAATGTAATCGCTTTAAATTTACATCTATATACTCACGTTTTTGCTGTTTATAGACCGCTACAACTTAACTTCCAGCACTGGATTAAAAATAAACTATATTAAAAACAACTAATTAATAAATAACCCTTATTATCTAATGTCATAGAACGATGGGAAAACATACTTCCCCTACAGCTAAAAATACATGCGCTCAGATAACACATACAAATTTAAAGCGATTTAAATTTTATGTGCAATAGGGGAAATCCGCCTTAATCCTGTTGTGTGATCTAACGCCTGTTTTATTCAGTTAGCCGATTCTTCTGGCACAACGATGATTATTTATTCAAGTAAATACATCTTAAAACACAAATAAAGACTCAAACGATTAACTTTTATTATAAAAACTAGACATTCATCCTGTGCCCTGCTAGAGAAACTGGATCTTAATCACAAGAATCTGATTTGCCAGTTGCGGTAAATATCAAATCAGCTAATTTCAAAGCGCTTTAAATTAAGGAGGCGGACAATTGGTCACGCTAAAAGATCTAGCCGAACATCTCGGATTGTCACAGGCAACAGTAAGCCGGGCATTGAATGGTTACCCTGAGGTTAATCTGGAAACCCGCGCCCGCGTGCTTGAAGCATCAAGACAACTGAACTACATGCCGAATCTGGGCGCCAGAAAACTGGCCACCGGAAAATCAGGCATGATCGGTATCGTATTGAAATCTCATGATGAACTGGTTCATGCGCCAGCTTATGTCGAGCTAATCGCATCACTCAGTCAATATCTTGGAGATGCCGGATACGATTTGCTGATCAACTCCGCAAGACAAGGCAACGCATTAGATTCTTTTAAACGTTTCGTAGGTAGCAGAGCTGTTGATGGCTTGATTCTGAACAGCCCGGAAGTAGACGATAAGCGGGTACAATTTCTGCAGGAACAGAATTTCCCGTTTGTCATGCACGGCCGCACCGGTGAAAACGTGACTTATCCCTATTATGAAATTGATAACTATGGTGCGTTTGTTGACGCCACCAGTCTACTGGCAGATTTCGGACACAAACGGATTGCACTACTGAATGGCATATCTGAACTAGTCTACGTTGCTGAACGCGAACGAGGCTTCCGGGATACCGTACAACAACGCGGGATCCATATCCCTGAAGAATTCATTGTCTGTACTGATACCTCTGAAGATATGGGTTATCAGTACGCTTTTTCATGGCTGAACGGCGAACATGGCCTGCCACCAACCGCAATTATCTGTACTTCTGCGGTTCAGGCACAGGGAGTTTACCGGGCAGCAGCAGAAAAAGGCATCACTATTGGCAAAGACCTCTCGGTTATTGCCCACGATGATGTTGTCTCTTATCTGCGAACCGAAAATTTTACCCCACCGCTGACAGTAACCCGCTCACCAGTCATGGCTGCCTGTAAACCACTAGCAGAAATAATGGCGGGGCTACTCAGCGGAGCCGATCCGGTCACGCTGCAACAAGTTGTGCCGGTGGAATTAGTTTTACGAAGATCCGCAGGTGCGATCCCTATTACAAATGGAGCAGAAACATGGTGAACTTAGCAGTTAAGCCAGCGCAAGCACAGAACCACATAGTACTTTCGATTAAGTCACTGGTAAAAAATTACAGTGGCGCTGATATTCTTAAATCGATTTCAGTCGATATGAACGAAGGTGATTTCCTTGTATTGGTTGGCCCGTCAGGGTGTGGAAAGTCTACGCTGCTTAACTGCATTGCTGGTCTTGAAGATGTTACCAGCGGCGGCATCTATATTGATGACCGCGATGTCACTAAAGTTCCACCTCGTGACCGTGATATTGCCATGGTATTCCAGTCTTATGCACTCTACCCCACCATGACTGTCGCGGAAAATATCGCCTTTGGTATGAAGATCCGTCGTCTACCAAAAGAAGAACAGGAACGCCGAACACAGGAGGTATCCAAAATGCTGCAGATCGATCATCTGCTGCAACGGAAACCAGCTCAGCTGAGTGGCGGTCAGCGGCAGCGTGTCGCGATGGGCCGTGCATTAGTGCGTAAGCCTGTGTTGTTCCTGTTTGACGAACCACTCTCCAACCTCGATGCAAAACTGCGTGTTGAGATGCGGGCAGAAATTCATCATCTGCATAAACAAACTAATGCATCTATTGTTTACGTTACCCATGATCAGATCGAAGCGATGACACTCGGCACCAAGATCGTGGTGATGAAAGATGGCTATATCCAGCAAGTTGGCACCCCGAAAGAGATCTACGATCATCCGGCCAATATGTTTGTCGCCAATTTCATGGGGACCCCACCAATGAACCTGTTCCCGGCTGCAGTTGCTGTTTTCGGCAATATCGTCACACTGTCTGTTGGTAACGATCAGGAAGGCTTTAAATTAGTCGATGGTGCCGCCGCGAAAAAACTGGCTGCCTACGATGGCAAATCCGTGATTGTCGGTCTGCGCCCGGAAGCACTTAGCCTTGACACCAATGATAGTCTGCTGCCGAAATTTACCTTACCCGTTACTCATGTCGAATCATCCGGTTCAGATACTTATGTTTCGATGAAAGCCGGCGACGTCAAAATTAATGCCCGTCTGGGTGGCAGAGTTGTTGTGACTGAAGACAGCAATTTAACACTTGCAGCGGAGATGGATCATATCTGTTATTTCGATCCGCAAACTGAACAACTGATTAAATAAGGTAATCTGATAATAAGGTGGTATTTAATTCAACCACCTGCCAGCTACAGACTGATTATATTCCGGTCTGTAACGGCTTTCTGTTGTCTTTTTTTGGCTAAATATTAATTAATTTATTTTAAGACTCTGTTTTCACAATACAGTTTTAAGGTCATGACCATGTCAGAACAAATAAGTAAACATATAAAGCGAAATTGGTGGAAGGAAGCGGTTGCCTATCAGATATATCCGCGCAGCTTCATGGATTCTAACGGTGATGGTATTGGCGATCTGAATGGCATTACAAATAAACTCGATTATTTAAAATCGTTGGGTATTGATGTCATCTGGATTTGCCCGATGTATAAATCACCGAATGATGATAACGGTTATGATATCAGTGATTATCAGGACATCATGGATGAATTCGGCACTATGGCCGATTTTGATCGCCTGCTGAAAGAAGTTCATGCCCGAGGTATGCGCCTGATTCTTGATCTGGTAGTTAACCATACCAGTGATGAACATCCCTGGTTTATTGAATCCCGCTCATCAAAAGATAATCCGAAACGCGATTGGTATATCTGGCAAGATGGTAAAAACGGTAGAGAACCCAATAACTGGGAAAGTATTTTTAAAGGTTCAGCCTGGAAATATGACGAAACAACTGAACAATATTTCCTGCATCTGTTCTCAGCCCGCCAGCCGGATCTGAACTGGGAAAATGCCGAAGTCCGCAATGCCATTTATGACATGATCCGTTGGTGGCTGAACAAGGGTATCGATGGGTTCCGTCTTGATGCCATTAGCCACATTAAGAAAGAAGTCGATTTGAAAGATATGCCAAATCCGGAAAAACTGGATTACGTGCCGGCATGGAAAAAAATGATGAATGTCGATGGCATTCTCGGACATCTGGATGAGATGTGCCGTAATACCTTCAATCACTACAACATCATGACCGTCGGTGAAGCCAGCGGCGTTAATTCCAGACAGGCTATTGACTGGGTGGGTGAAGAACACAATCGTCTGAACATGATCTTTCAGTTTGAGCATTGCACCCTGTGGGCAGAAGCTCCTGAAGCCGAACTGGATCTGGTTAAACTGAAATATTCATTTACCAAATGGCAGAAAGGACTGGAAAATAAAGGCTGGAATGCGCTTTTCGTTGAAAACCACGATATTCCCCGCATCGTATCTAAATGGGGCGATACTAGAGATTACTGGCTTGAAAGTTCGACTGCGATTGCCGCTATGTACTTCCTGATGCAAGGCACCCCCTTCATCTATCAGGGGCAAGAAATAGGTATGACAAATACTCGTTTTGACAGCATCAACGATTTTGATTGTGTCGGTGCCAAAAACCAGTATGCGGAGATGAAGAAAAAAGGAATGCCGGAGCAAGAAATCCTGCATATATTGGGCATTACAGCGCGAGACAACTCCAGAACACCGATGCAGTGGGATGCCACTTCAAATGCTGGTTTCAGTACAAACACTCCTTGGCTCAAGCTTAACCCGAATTACAGCAAAATCAACGTTGCGCAACAAAACATCGCGGCTGATTCGGTGCTCAATTTCTATCGCCAACTGATCCGACTGCGTAAAAACGAACCAGCACTCATCTATGGTAATTACGATCTCATCATGGAATCAGATCCGCAGATCTATGCCTATACCCGTACATTGGATGATGAAAAGTTTATTGTGATAGTTAACCTGAGTAAAACAAGTGCGTACTACAATAATCCTGAATTTAGCCTCAAACATAGTCACCTGATGCTTGTCAATTATCCCGTTCTACCCCATCCAGACACAAACCATATGCCATTACGAGCTTTTGAAGCGCGCGTATACCGGATTTATTAATAATAACAATACTCCTAGCAAAAAAATTTATCAAAGCCAACGCTAGGAGTAATTATTCCAAGAGTACACAGTAAAAATTCTTTGATTGAGGAACTAAGCAATATATGACTAAGAAAGAATTAATTTCCATTTTAAATAAAATTTATTTTAACGCACCTAGTGGTGAGCTAGTCGCTTCAATACTTGTATTCGGAATCCAATTTGCTAAAGAAATAAAAACAACCGGTGCAACTCTCCAGGAGTTAACTAGCTTAGCTGATATTCCAGCATCTTATGCTACCGAAATCGGAAAAGGTGTTAAACTGGCCAAGTATGTCTCTGTTAATCAGACTAATTGCATAGTTGGATCGTTTTAATCCTAATTAATCTGAAATGATGCGCAAAAAAACAGCACTTCCATGCATACAGTAACAGAGTCTGGTGTTATTGGGTATTTATTACATTAATGCTGCGACAGATTAACTTTGTAGCGTTTTTAATAGATTTTTTATCGATTAAGGAGGGCCATATTAGGATCGCAACGCTAAGGAGAAATATTTGGTATCCAATTTTTGATATAGATAGCTTAAAAAATATCAATGTTCATTTAAGACACCGCGCCTGCGATGCTACGCCTTAATATCAAGTACGAAGTGCAACATTCATAGAATTACGCTCATGGTAACTTCGCTCTGGGATTATAAAGCCAATATTTCCCTCGGCCACGTATTTAATCTCTTGGCTATCGCATCGCAATCCGCCTGCTTTAGCCATGACATGCTGCTCTTTTTCGGCAAGTATTGTTAATCAAGCCATTGGTGTTCTCGTTTGTTCCACGCTCCCACCCAAATAATTCACTTTCAGATGCAATTTAAAGATGTAAACCCTGCCTATCGTTTTTTACCACTTTATGTGACGCTATCGTATGGCATACATTGATGTGTCAAAGCTTTCTAAACCCGCTGTACATCGACAGAAACCTGCAGTGCCAATGTTTCTCCACCATCAAAAATCACGCCCTGTAATGGAGTTACATCGGCATAATCACGTCCCCATGCGGTAACAATATGTTGTTCGCCCGGCATCAGATCATTAGTCGGATCAAATTCAACCCAGCCAAATTCGGGAATAAAGACAGAAAACCATGCATGAGAGGCATCGGCTCCTACCAGTTTTTCTACGCCCGGTGGCGGTAGTGTTTCCAGATAACCACTGATATAGCGTGCCGGCAAACCAACTGAGCGGATACAGGCAATAGCAAGATGGGCGAAGTCCTGACAAACGCCCCTCTTTTCTTCTAATACCTGTTCGGGTGGCGTGCTGACGGTTGTCGCCACCGGATCAAAGGTGAATTCCTGAAAGATTTTATGCATAAAGTCGATGGTAGCTTGAAGCACGGACATGTCATCGAGAAACGATGCCTGTGCATATTCAGCCAGCAATTCAGAGCGGCGGATTAGCGTCGAGTCGAGTAAATACTCTTTGACCATCCGCAGTTCTGGGGTTGCCGGAAAAGCCAGCCACTGACGCAGTTCGCCACAGGTTGTCTGACGCAGACTGTAAGACGTGATCAAATCATTCAAGCTGGTCTCAAAATAGCTTTCCACATCGATAGTCAATTTTTCGTGCGGTTCCTGAATAGAAAAATAGAAGGTTTGATTACCAAAATAATCAGTCCCTTCACTTTGATAAATCGGTTTCGGAGTTATCTGGATTCGATGTTGCAGGCAATGCTGACTGGCGGTATCTCTTGGCAAAAGATGCGTCATGTTGTAGCACAGACTAACCGGTTTATTGTATTTGTATTCTGTGAGATGACGTACACGATATCTCATAAATCGGTCTTCCATGTTGTGTTGTTTAATGACTGCGGGCCTGCAGTATGATCAAAATATTTATCACTCAGTAAGGCGGTAAACTGTTCGATCTGCTGTGTGATCTGCATCAACAGATCTTCCAGATTTTTCCGTAACCCGCTTTCCTCATCGATCTGTTCCAGCGCCTCCAGATCTGCCAGCAAAATATCATTAAGTGATTTGATGATCTGACGACTTTCCGGTACCAGACCTAAAGGTTGATTACCATTATGTGGTAGCTCATCAAGGTATTTACGCAACAGCTCTATCTGATAAATCAGCGAACGGGGATTGGTAATGTCACTCATCAGTAGATCAAGTCCAAACGCAATATTCTTCCGGCCTCGGTAACGACGACGAAATGAGATCAGCGCTTCCACACTTAAGAGAACTGATTCTAAAATCTGCTGTTGTTGCATGCTAGGCAATGGTTTGGTCAGCGTGAATCTCAGCAATGTCGCGGTCAGTCTTGCCCGTTCGGCACGGCGGCCAATTTCTTGAAACATCCAGTCCATGCCACGCAACATACTCTCATGGTTCAGCCCTGATAATGCCAGCAGTGTTGTGACCAGACTATCGAGTGACTCTTCCGGCACTGCCGGCAGGCCATCTTTATAAGCCAGTTCAACCGCATGTATATGATCACGCAGTTCGTTAAGAATAATTCGGGTATCGGCGGAAAGCATTTCCTTTACTTGCTCACCACATGACAGCATGTTGTGCAGGTTAAATTTAATTGAACCGACTCGTTCGCTATCGGTGACCAGTGCTGCCAGCTCTTTGTTCGGATTTTGCCATAATGCAGGGTTATTGCTGAAACCAGGTAGTGCGCCAGTCAAGTGAGAGATAGCCCCTAAGAGGACTTCGCTGCTTTCCGGTGGAAAATATTCAACCCCGTTGAGTTGTTTAAAAATTGTTCTCATCAATCGCAGGCTCATTTCAGCCCGTTCAGCATAACGACCAAACCAGAAAAGATTTTCAATAACGCGACTAGGCAAATTAGTGACCAGCGCTTCATCCCGCGGGATCGACTCGCTTAATGATATATGAGCAGTATCTGGTTCATGGTTTAGTATCCAGGTATCTTTACTTCTTGCGCCAGAAAGGTCGGTTACAATGCTATCTTCCGCTGATTCAGCAACCCGTGAGAGACTGCCAGGCATAACACAATAGCTGTCATTGTGCGCTACTGTGAATGACCGGAAGATGCACGGACGGTTTTCCAAATGAGTGTTGTTCCAGATAGGCACCAGAGAACCGGGGATGTAACTCTGTGCGACATAGGCCTGCGGGTTAGATCTCATCAACTGCAACGTTTTTTCCCGCGCCCGACTATCCAGACTGTGGCCGTAAATGCTTTTGCTGTTAAAACTGCGATAGGCCGGTTTGATGATCAGGTGGGTGATATTTTCCTGAATATACTGAAAATCAGATGGATTACCGCACCACCAGGTTTTCACTGTGGGCAGAGTAAGGTTTTCGCCCATCAGAAATTGGCTGATTTCTGGTAAGAAGGAGAGCAACGCCGGTGCTTCGAGAACTCCGGAACCTAATGGATTAGCCAGCACGACATTGCCATTGCGGGCAACTTCGAGTAAACCGGGTACACCAAGGCGCGAGTCGGAGCGCAGTTCTGTCTGGTCGCAATAGGCGTCATCCATCCGACGCAGAATGACATCAACTTCTGATAAACCATTCAGAGACTTCATCCAGACCCGTCCATTGCGCACCGTTAAGTCCCCCCCCTGAACCAGAGGGAAACCTAGGTAGTTCGCCAGATAAGCGTGTTCAAAGTAGGTGCTACTGTATGCACCCGGCGTTAGTACTACGATTCTGGGGGTATCTGTTTTGTGGCTGGCAAGATCAGCAAGCGTGTTGCGTAACGCATGAAAGAAGCCGGATAATCGCCGTACGTTACTGTTATGAAACAGGGTTGGTATCACGCGGGAGACAGCGGTGCGGTTTTCCAATACGTAGCCTGTGCCACTCGGTGCCTGAGTTCGGTCACCAATTACCACAAACCGCCCATCGGCACCACGCACCATATCTGCAGCATGAAAAATCAGTTGCCGGACACCGGGTTGCTGCATACCGTGGCATTGTCGAAGAAATCCCGGATGTGCAAAGATGATTTCGGAAGGGATGATCCCCTCTTTCAGCAAGCGTTGTTCGCCATAGAGATCTTTATACATCAGATCAAACAGCATAGAGCGCTGTATTAATCCCTGTTCAATCACCTGCCACTCAGTACCATCAAGCATGCAGGGAACGATATCCAGCGACCAGACATTCGGAGAGAGCGGATCGCTGTTCAGATTATAAGTCGCACCGTCATCCCGCAGAATACGCAACGCCTGACGCTGGCGTTTTTGCATCCCTTCTGTTCCTAAACCAGCAAGGGTTGCCATGACCTGTTGCCAGTGCGGGCGTGTCGAATGCGTTAGATCCAACGCCTCGTTGTAGGCACCCACCGATGAAACGGCGGGTGCCATAAAGTCAGAAACAGTTGATGTCATGTTTTCCTGATTATCCAGATAAAAAACTACAGCCTAGTATACTTTTTTCTCAGATCTAAAGTATGCGGGTATTCGAAGTTGGCCTCTTCAACCGGCGGCGCCATTGGCTGGGACACCTGATCGTGTTCATAGAACGTCCGCAGTGCATTAAACGCAGGAGGGGGATTCAGCAGCCCCAGTGTAAAGCCATGCCCCCAAAAACGATTGATACGCCGAGCTTCTGCTTCATTGCTGTTTATCGGTAATGTATCGTAGTTTCTTCCACCCGGATGGCTAACATGATAGGTGCAACCGCCAATCGACAAACCATTCCACGTATCAATCAAATCAAAGATAAGTGGTGTATCAACACCGAGGGTCGGGTGCAGCGCTGAAGGCGGTGACCATGCTCGGTAACGAACGGAGCCGACCATTTCACCGTGGCGACCTGTCGGGCTTAACGGTACACGGCGGCCATTACAGGCTAGTACATGGCGGCCGTCTGTCATGCCAGATAAGCGTATTTGCAAACGCTCTACCGACGAGTCGACATATCGCGCCGTGCCAGACTGCGTTACTTCTTCACCCAGCACATGCCAAGGCTCAATGGCCCAGCGCAACTCCAGCTCGATACCATCAATCAGCTGACGACCATAGTGCGGGAAGCGGAATTCTTCAAATGGTCTTAACCACTCCAGTTTGAACGGATAACCATGGCTTTGCAGATCATCAACCACCTCTTTGATGTCTTGCCAGACGTAATGCGGCATCATAAATTTATCATGCAGCAGCGTGCCCCAGCGGATCAGTGGTTTTTTATATGGTTCAGCCCAGAAACGGGCAACCAGACAACGCAGTAACAGCATTTGCACCAGTGACATGCGCGCATGCGGCGGCATTTCAAAGCCCCGAAACTCAAGCAAACCCTGACGGCCACTGCTGCTGCCTGCCGCATACAATTTATCAATGCAGAATTCAGATCGATGAGTGTTACCCGTAATATCAACCAACAAGTTGCGCATCAGACGGTCAACAAGCCAAGGCTCTTCGACAAAACCATCAGGGATATTGCTGAACGCAATTTCCATCTCGTACAGCATCTCTTCCCGTCCCTCATCCGGGCGTGGTGCCTGACTGGTCGGGCCGATAAACATGCCGGAAAACAGATATGACAGCCCCGGATGGTGTTGCCAGTATGTCACCAGACTACGTAGTAGATCCGGGCGTCGCAGCAACGGGCTGTCTGCCGGTGTACGACCGCCCAGTGTGACATGGTTACCGCCACCAGTGCCGGTATGCCGACCATCCAGCATGAATTTTTCCGCACTTAACCGCGACTGATAAGCCTGTTCATAAAGTGTTTCGGTGTTAAATACTAGCTCATCCCAGTTTTTGGCCGGGTGAATATTGACTTCAATGACGCCGGGATCGGGAGTGATCAAAAACTTCTGTAATCGATAATCTTTTGGTGGTTCATAACCTTCAATGACAACAGGCAGTTCTAGTTTGGTGGCAACCGCTTCTATCGCATTAATCAGTGCAACGTAATTTTCCAGATAAGTTACCGGAGGCAGGAACAGATGCAGTTTTCCGTCCCGAGGCTCCATGCACAATGCGGTACGAACCACATTTTTTACAATTTTCAGCCGGGGTTGGTTTTGCGGCTGCAACGCTTGTTGTGCCGCAATAGTCGGTGCACCGCTGCCGACAGAATACAGAGGCAGTTCATCTCTTGGTTCGAACGGATCACGTTCGGCATCGATCTCTTCTTCAGAAACCGCTGGTAATGAATTCAGTGGCAGGCGATAACCCATCGGGCTATCGCCTGGGATCAACGTGATCACTTCTGCCCGCATCTGCCACAGGCTACTTTGCCACTGAACCCCGTCAAACTCGATTGGCAGAATATAGCCGGTGGGTTTATCCAGCCCACGGGTGAGCAATTTTGCCAGTCGACGACGTTCCAGATCATCGTTCAAATCCGCTTTTCGTGGATCGGCATCAGCGGGTAACGCACGTTCCTGCCACAGATAATAGAGAGTATCTTCAAAGGCGGGTTGCAGATATGACTCAGAAAGCCCCAGTTGCTGACATAAAACCGCACCAAACTGGCGTGCATGCGGTTCGTCATAACCATAATTTTTATCTACCCGCGCCAGCAACTCTGGGTTATGCCACAAAGCTTCGCCGTCGGTGCGCCAGAAACATCCCAATGCCCAGCGGGGAACCTCTTCGCCCGGATACCACTTCCCCTGACCATAATGCAGCAGACCATTGCCACCAAATTGTGCTTTCATCCGCAACAACAGATCTTTGGCCAGCCGTAACTTATCGGCCCCCAGAGCCTCGGTATTCCACTGGTCGGAATCCATATCATCAACAGAGACGAATGTCGGTTCGCCCCCCATGGTCAGGCGGACATCACCTTCATGTAATTCAACATCAATAGCGCGGCCTAACGCCTTGATATTTTGCCATTCGTCATCGCTATAAGGTTTTGTCACCCGTGGATCTTCATGAATACGGATGACCGCATTTGAATAGCTGAATTTGCATTCGCATTTGTCCGTGAAACCACTGATCGGTGCGGCAGAGGCCGGTTCTGCCGTACATGCCAGTGGAATATGACCCTCCCCTGCAAACAGACCACTGGTCGGGTCAAGCCCGACCCAACCTGCGCCAGGGAGATAAACCTCACACCAGGCGTGCAGATCGGTGAAATCCTGCTCTGGCCCAGACGGCCCGTCGAGTGCTTTAATATCGGCTGTCAACTGTACCAGATATCCGGAAACAAACCGGGCTGCCAGCCCCAAATGCCGGAAAATCTGTACCAGTAACCAAGCGGTATCGCGGCAGGAACCCTTTTTCAGCGTCAGCGTCTCTTTACACGTCTGCACGCCAGGCTCCATTCTGATGCCATACTCAATTTCATTCGCTAATCGGCTGTTGAGCTGCACCAGAAAATCCACAATCGGGGTTTCGTTTTTTATAATGTCGGACAGCCATTTTTTCAGCTCAGGCCCGTCTTCAGAAATTTTCAGGTAAGGTGCCAGCTCATCTTCTAATGCGCGATCATAATCAAACGGGAATGTTTCAGCATATTTTTCGATGAAGAAGTCGAACGGATTGATAACGGTCATATCCGCAATAACTTCCACCTCAAACTCCAGTTTCTGGGTTTTTTCAGGAAAAACCAAACGGGCCTGATAGTTACCAAAAGGGTCTTGTTGCCAGTTAATGAAATGATTTTCTGGATAAACTTTCAGCGAATAACCATGAATATGCGTACGGGAATGTGGTGCCGGGCGCAGACGTAAAATATGAGGAGATACATTGATAAAGCGATCGAATTCATAGGTGGTTTTATGCTGTATTGCAACACGGATCGTCATGCGGCATCTCCCTACAGATACTGAAACCAGTTATCTTTGATCTGATGATGTAATGTGATAATGCGTAATTGAATGTCATTCAGATAACGGCTGAATTCCTGATTTAAATCATCTGATTTTTCCACACCATGTGTGTTATTCAGTAGCGCATCTACCTGTTCGGCAATACCATCAGAACGAGGTAGTGAACTGGCAGCCAGTTTGATCTGTTCCAGACAAAAGCGCTGTGAGCGAGGAAAATACGGATCAGTCAGCAAGAATGTTGTTGCCGTTGCCCCTTTAATTGAGCAGCGCATTGTGCGGCGAAAACTCAGATAGGCGCTTTGTGATTTGAGCACCTTTGACCAGATCACTTGACCCAACTTAACACTCTCTTCTTCTCGTGATTGCATCAACAGAGAGTTTGCGGCATCCAAAATCCGGGTGTTCATATCAGCCCGTTCCAGATAGCGTCCGATATTCAAAAAACTCCAGCCTGCACCTCGGTCCATTGAGCCGCTCAGAAGACCGATAATTTTCTGGCTTCCCTCAATGATAGTATTAAGGTAAGTGTGCCGATCAGAACGGTCAATCCCTTGTTTTATATGCTTTTTTGCATACAGGTCCAATTCATTGATCAACTCCCACATCTCACCGGGAACCACATCCCGTGTGGTTCGGATATTTTCACGCACCATCTTTAATGATGATATAAGTGAACCGGGATTGCTGTCATCGGCCAGCAAAAATTTCAGCACATTCCGTTCATCTTTTGTCTTGTAACACTGTTCAAACAGTTCAACGCCGCTATTAATCTCAATCAGGTTGTACCAAGAGATAGCAATATCTCTTGGTAAATCATAAAGCAGATCATCATAGACACTGACTAAGCGAGCTGTATTTTCCACACGTTCAAGATAACGTGCACTCCAGTAAAGGCGTTCCGCCACTCTTGATAGCATTCTTAGTCTCCCTTTGTCTCAACAATCCATGTGTCTTTACTACCGCCACCTTGTGACGAATTAACGACAAGTGATCCTTTTTTCATTGCTACCCGTGTCAACCCACCAGTAGTGACATAGGTCTCTTTACTCTGCAGAATGAATGGACGTAGGTCTAAATGGCGTGGTTCGAGTGAGCCTTTGCCGATCAGTGTCGGCGCAGTTGAGAGTTTTAATGTCGGCTGGGCGATGTAATTGCGCGGATTCGCTTTGATAAGCTCAATGAATAATTGCTGCTCTTTCTCGGTAGAGTGAGGACCGACCAGCATGCCGTAACCACCGGATTCATTCGCCGGTTTAACAACCAACTGATGGATATTGTTTAGCACATAATCGCGGTGATCTTCTCGTTCGCACAGATAAGTGGTGACATTGGGTAAAATCGGTTCTTCGTTCAGATAGTAACGGATCAATTCCGGCACATAGGCATACACGACTTTATCATCGGCAACACCGGCTCCAGGTGCATTAGCTAGTGCGACGTTGCCTGCTTTCCATGCCCGCATCAGCCCTGGCACACCAAGCACGGAATCAGGCTCAAACACTTCCGGATCAAGGAACAGATCATCGATTCGGCGATAAATTACATCAACCCTCTCAGGGCCATATATTGTTTTGGTGTAAACACAATCGTCTTTACCAATGAATAAATCACTGCCTTCGACTAATTCCACTCCCATTTGCTGTGCCAGAAAAGCATGTTCAAAATAGGCGGAATTATAGATCCCAGGGGTTAATACCACGATTTCCGGGCGGGCTATTTTACGCGGGGAAAGCGCTGCCAGCATGTCGAATAGTTGTGAGGTATAAGCATCGATAGGTTTAATGTCATCATTTTCAAATAATTCAGGAAGTACCCGTTTAGTGATCGCCCGGTTTTCCAGCATATACGAAACCCCAGAAGGAACACGCAGGTTGTCTTCTAACACATAGAACTGACCTGTTTCATCACGGACTAAATCGGTGCCGCAAATGTGAGCCCAGACCCCGTAAGCTGGTGAAACACCAACACATTCTGGTCGGAAATTTTTAGATTTTGTGATGATATATTCAGGAATGATGCCGTCTTTAATGCAGTTCTGATCGTGGTACAGATCATCTATAAAGCGGTTCAGTGCGGTAAGTCGTTGCTTCAACCCTGCTTCTGCAACCATCCAGTCTTTCGCTTCAATAGTGCGGGGAATGATGTCAAAGGGCCAAGTTCTGTCGATATTCCCCTCTTCTGTGTAGACGGTAAAACTGATCCCCATCTCCTGAACTGTTGCTTCCGCCGTCAGGCGGCGCTTTTCTAATTCATCAACAGCGAGGGCATCCAGATATTTTAGCAGTCTTTTAGCGGGGGGCCGAGGAGCTCCAGAAAAGTCAATCAATTCGTCGTAATAAACATTCGGATCATAATTTTTGGTCAGTTCATGCATAGACATAACATCCTTTTCAACAACCAAGCACAATGCATGTCTCTGAACATATCGCTAAACAGCTGCTTAACTGCCTTATAACAACAGGCACAAACAACTCAATAAGGCATGTCAGTGGAATGCTGCACTATCCTTATGAAAAAACGCAAATCTTATGCCACAAATGAATAAAGCAAAGAGGACAACCAAAATGTATGTTTCATTGCAAAATTGTCTATTTTTTATTCAAATAAACAATAAAAATAAACGTATTCAAGTGAATTCATGCCATCTTACAAACCATCACCTTGGGTTGCTTTATTTTGGGGCTTTGATTTGATGCAAAAAGAAATGGTGCGCCAGAGTAATTCAATCCGATTGATCCACAATGAGTAAACTGATTGGAACAGTAACTCAAATTTTGGGTTGCTCTTGAACTATATCTGCATCTTTTGGCTCTTGTGGATCACGTAATTATCAAGGACCAGAATAATTTTCTTCGCCCGACGGTAATGCTGTTTCAGCTTTTCCAATAGTTGAATAAATAGGCCTGAATCCTTGTAAATTACCTTGTCCGTCTGACTATTAAGAGCATCAGCAACAATTTATACAAACAAAGGATGTCTGTCGTATTAAATTGGCGAGTCACAGAAAGTATGGAGGAGTCCATCCCATTTCTTTTGGATGGACCATGGCCTGTAGATCAGAAAAATCAACAGATCGTCGGTAATCGCGACGATGATTTCAATTCCCGTAATGAAATATTAGAACTAATCACAGAGACACCGGGTAATTGTCGCAAGACCGTTTCAACAAACTGACTGTAATCATCTAAATCTTTCGCGACCACCTGCAATAAAAAATCAGATTCACCAGACGTGTTATGACACGACAACACGTTGTCACAGTTTTGAATGATAGCTTCAAACGCTCGTGTAGTTGCGACATCATGTTTAACACAGGTTAATTGCACAAACACCATCATACCAAAACCGAATTTTCGGCGATTTAAGTTCGCCTGATAACTCTCAATATAATGCTCTTCCTCCAATCGTTTGAGTCTTCGCCAGCAAGGCGTTTCACTTAAAGAAAGTTTTAATGCCAATTTTGCATTTGAGAGTCGCCCATCCTGTTGCAACAATTGCAACATGGCAATATCAACTTTGTCTAACTTAGACATAGAAATAATCCTTTAAAAAATCGATATTTCTGAAAAGAATCTTTCCATTATTTCCAATTATTGCCAAGTAAAAGAAAGGTAATTTCAACATGACTGCGTAAGATAGTTTTATCCTTTTAACCACCCAAGGATGCAATGATGGATCTATCTGTTTTTCCTGATATCAGCCCAATAGCCGCTCAATTACAAGAATCAACGATTCGGGCAATTGCTAATTTCGGTATGACTCAGACGGATGTTATTCCGCTCTGGTTTGGTGAGTCAGATATCAGCACACCAGAATTTATCAGAGAGGCTGCCATTGAAAGCCTCTATTGCGGACAAACAATGTACACACCGAACAACGGTATTCCGCAATTGCGCCAAAGTCTGGCAAATTATCAGGGAAATTTGTTCAGCAGACACTTCGATGAAGACAATATGATGGTCACCGTCTCTGGCACTAATGCCGTCATGCTCGCAGCTCAAACCATTTTGAAACCTAGGGATAAAGTCGTCGTTATTACCCCTACATTTCCAACGCTCATGGCTATTCCTCGCCTATTGGGCGCAGAAGTTATTGAATTTCCGTTAACGCAGAAAAACGGAAAATTTGAACTTGATATGGATGCTCTTGTATCAGAGTTAAAAGTAGCTCGAGCTCTCGTGATTAACTCGCCTGCCAATCCTACGGGGTGGGTAGCGTCAGATGCGCAAATCAGAACAATTATTGAGTTTTCTCGCCAAACGGGATTATGGGTGATTTCTGACGAGGTCTATAACCGTCATGTTTATGAAGGCACTTCAGCTCCTTCTTTTTGCCAATATATCGAAGAAGACGATCACGTCATTATCTGCAATAGCTTTTCAAAAGCTTGGTGCATGACAGGTTGGCGTTTAGGCTGGTTGACGCTGCCAAAAGTGATCAGACCAACGATGACAAAATTGATCGAATTTAATGTTTCTTGCGCTCCAGCCTTTGTGCAAGCAGCTGGTGTAGCGGCAATTGAACAAGGCGAAATTTTTTTGCAACAAACCATCGAGCGTTTTCGTCATTCACGTTATATGGTTCAAGCTGCTCTTAACAATCTGCCAGGCGTAACGCTGTATGAAATGCCTGCAACGTTTTACGCCTTTTTAAAAATCGAAGGATTACCCGCAAACAGTCAGCCATTTATTCTCCATATGATCGAACATGAAAAAGTCGGCGTTGCACCTGGAGAGGCATTTGGTGCGGCAGGTCAGGGACATTTGCGTGTGTGTTATGGTGCTAACCATCAAAAACTCGCCACTGCTTTAGACCGTTTACAAACAGCGCTCACAAAGCAGGCGGCCTATGTTTGAGCTAGTTGTTGGAATTTTGTTTCCGTTATTCGTTCTCGTTTGTGCTGGTTTTTGTATTGCCCGTTGGATGAAAATGGATCTCAATTCTATCAGCAGAATTAAGATGGATATCTTTTTACCTGCATTAGTGTTTGCATCATTAAGCACCATGCCGTTAGATATGACAAAGATCCCGCTCTTAAGTGCAGCACTGATGGCAATTTTAATACCGGGACTATTCATGTTTCCGGTCTGTAAACTCTTTCAGTTGCACTACAAAACTTGGGCTCCACCTTACATGTTCAGGAATAGCGGAAATTTTGCTATTTGTAGTCTCGACTTGTGCTCATGTAAGCCTAGGACTTGTAATTCTTAGTAAGGAAAATCCACTGAAGCAGGTGGCTCGAATGCCCCTCTTTTTAGTCTCTATTTTTGCATTAGGATTAAATTTATCAGGGATTGGTGTTTGGAAACCACTTCATCTGGCATCGGAATTACTTGGATAAACGTCAGTGCCAATCATGTTACTGTCATTGGGTGCACAGATGCGACACATACGCTTGAATGGCTTGAAAATTGGCTTGATTTGCACTGGTTTATCACTGGCAACAGGTGGCATTACTTTCACGTTGATCAAAACATTCATCCCGCTCACAATCATTCATCTACAGATGATGTTGCTTTTTTCGATGCTACCACCCGCAGTAATGAATTTTCTGTTTGCGGAACGATTTAATGTTGAACCGGCAAAAGTAGCAACGATGGTGTTATTCGGTAATTTTATGTGTTTGTTTACTTTGCCTGTTTTGCTTTCGATAGCGTTGTCTTTATAGACTGGCTTGACGCATAGAATCACTCAGACTAGAGATATCAAAATTAGCTGGTTAAAACCACCATGCAGGAGTTAATAAATCAATAACATCTGAAAAAAAGAGGAGTCACGCATAGCTCAAAAATAGCGTGTACGAAAATAGCTCCATCACACGATCTTTGCTATTTGCAAACACGTGCGGCTGATTTCCACGCAGCAGGACAATGCCCCACGAAATGCCCCCTTGCGGCGCATGTGATCTAAATCAGTTTTCGTAATGACTTTTATCATCTATTAATGTGAAAAACGAGAGTTAGCGTTTAGTCTTAAGCTCGTTTTTTTGTCCACGTTTGTTTAATGAAATTGTATCCACCTCCTAGCAATAATCAGACAAGGGGGCTGGTAGCTATAGGCAAAATCAATTATTTCCCTATTTTTGTAGTGAATTAAACAAACTATTTTTCATACTAATATGTCTTTTGGTGAATGAGTAACGATGAAAAACCAGTCACTCATTCTCAAAATCACGAGCCCTCCCCATGAATGCATTAATGTGCAATATAATGCATCGTCACATTATAATATTGCAAAATAATGCATTCATTGATAGGCTTATGCAAATTGAGGATTAAGTTATGTTGATTGAAGATCGTCTTAATAAGATCAAAAAATTGATTCAAGAGCACAAAAGCATCTCCATTGAGACCCTGGTAGCTAAGCTTAATGTTTCAAAAGACACCATCCGACGTGATCTGATCAAGCTTGAGCAAGAAAACGGAATTCGCCGTACACATGGCGGTGCAATGATTAATAACAGAGACGCACTAATTTATGACTACAATCAACGTTCTAGTACATTAAGTAATATAAAAGATAAGATTGCACAGAAAGGTGCTGAATTAATAAAAAACAATACCAGTGTTATTCTTGATTCTTCAACAACAGTTGAAGCTATTATTCCTTATCTAAATGACAAAAATACTTTAGCGATCACGAACTCACTTACAAATGCCAACTTGCTAGCAAAACAAAAAAATAATGAAATTAAAATACTTCCTGGTCAACTAAATAAAGAACAGTTATTTTTATTCGGAAGTGAAACAATTCAAAAGCTTTCCGAATATCGAGTTGATTATGTATTACTAGGTGTATTTGCTATATCTGAAAATGGATTATTTATTCACACTGAAGAAGAAGGATTGGTAAAAAGACAAATGATTAAACAAGGCACAACAGTCATTGCCCTTGCTGATCATACCAAATTTAATACAACCGGTTTTTTTAAGGTTTGTGATTTATCTTTTATTGATTATTTAGTTACAGATGAAAAACCTAATGAGGATTTATATAACTCGTTGATAGAAAGCAATATAGAGTTAATTTTAACCAACAGTTGACGTAAGGTGATAATGATGAACCATGAACTAATCAAGCTAAATACAGTTAACAAACCTATAACTTTCAAGAATGTAGCACCAGTCCCGTTAACTGATGAAACAATTAATGAAAGAAAACATAAGGTTATTGAAAACATGAAAAAAGAAGAGTTTGACTCTTTGATTATTTATGCTGATAAAGAACATGGTGGAAATTTCGAATACTTAACTGGATTTGTTCCTCGATTTGAAGAAGCTTTATTAATTCTTAACAGCAACGGTGATTCCTTTGTTGTTTTGGGTAATGAAAACTTAAAAATGGCAAAATTCTCTAGAATTCCAGTAGAACTTATTCATTGCCCATATTTTTCATTACCGAATCAACCAATGGACAATGAAAAGACATTAGACGAGATATTCCAATCAACCAAGTTGAACCTGAAAAGAAAAATCGGGATTGTTGGATGGAAAATGTTTACATCAAAAATAAGTAAAAACCAACAATTGTTTGATCTACCTTACTTCATTATTGATGCATTAAAAAATATTCTTAATGAGAATTCCACTCTTGAAAATGCAGCTCATCTATTTATTGGTGGATTGAATGGTGCAAGAACAACAAACAATGCAAATGAGATTGCACATTATGAATACGGAGCGAACCTGTCATCAACGCGTATTCTTGAAGCAATGGATGCCATTGAAGTTGGTATCCAAGAAAATGAACTTGGTGCATTGTTAAATGGCGATGGACAATATAACAGCGTAGTAACTATCGCAGCCACAGGTACGCGATTTGAAAATGCTAATTTCTATCCAACGTACAAAAAAGTTGTCAAAGGTGATCCACTATCTTTAACTATTGGTTTTAAAGGTGGCTTATCAAGTAGAACTGGATTTGTTGTTTCAGATGAGACTGAACTGCCAAGTTCTCAATCTGATTACTTAGACCGAGTTGCTAAACCTTACTTTTTTGCTGTTTCAGAATGGTTAAAAAATATCAAAATTGGAATGAAAGGTTCTGAAATTTATGAAACCATTGAAACTTCATTCCCAAAAGAGAAGTATGGATGGCATCTAAATCCAGGGCATCTTGTAGCCGATGAAGAATGGATGTCTTCACCGATTTTTAAAAATTCACAAGAAACATTAAAAAGTGGAATGCTTTTGCAAATAGATATTATTCCTTCAATACTTGGTTACACTGGTGTTAGCGCTGAAGAATGTATCGCTTTGGCTGATACTGATTTACAAGACGTAATAAAAGAACAATATCCTAGTTTATGGAGTCGAGTACAAACACGCAGAAACTATCTTATTGATGTTTTAGGTATCAATTTGAGTGATCATGTTTTACCATTATCTAATACAGTTGCATATTTAAGACCGTTTTATTTGGCAAAATGTATGGCCTTTCATTTTGATTAAGAGTCATTATAAAAAAGGTTTATTTTTCGTTTCTTGATTTACCATATAGTGTGTATGTGCTTCTTTAAACGATAAAGAAGTACGTACACTTCATATTACTAAAAAGGATATTTATCGGCCTGAGAAATTATACTCATGACTCTTATAAGAGTATCTGACTTTCCTACAACAGCACGTGTTGGAAAAAACTTCCTGTAGTAAATGCTACTGTTGACAAAATTTTGGGCAGAAGAAATTTAGATCATATCCTCTGATTTGTCAGGCTTAGATGAGGGAAAGTATCTTAAATTCCTTACATTAGTCACCTCATTCATTTGGTTTAAAGATTTACTAAATCTAAAAAAGCCATCTTCAATAATGAAATTGGGTGGTATCTGTACTGTTTGGCTAACTAGTCACGCAAGAGCCGTTACTTTTTTTGCATTTAGTGTTACGAGAACAACTAATCCAGCTAGTAGCCAAAAGGCTATTGATAAATCGAAGATCTGTGCGAGAAACCCTATAGCTGCGGGGCCAATTAGTACACCGGCATATCCGAAAGTGCTTATAGCTGCAACGGCTAATGGCGGCTGCATGTCTTTTTGAGTACCACATCTGCGAAATAATACCGGAACGATATTTGACGCGCCGATACCAATAAACAGGAATCCAATTAAAGAGAATGCCGGTAAAGGAGAAACAAGTAATATTACAAACCCAACAACTGCAATGACTCCTCCGCCTAATAACACGTTGAGATCACCAAATTTACTGACGATCGCATCTCCTGTTAATCGTCCAATTGTCATGGTGATAGCAAATAGCATGTACGCAACACCGCCTTGGGTGTGACCTACTTTACCAGTGCTGGTAATCAAGAGTGCACCCCAGTCTAAAACCGCGCCTTCAACCAAGAACATGGCACTAGCCAATAATGCAAGCGTCAGAACTAAGCCCTTGGGAATAATGATTAAAGGTGCTGATTGTTGCGAGGTTTTTGAACTTAGAAAACCATTCCATGCACAGACCATACAACCAAACATAAATATCGAGCACCCTAACGTGCTAGTTTTTGCATCTAGTCCGATGGAAAGTAATGCTGTCATTAAAGCAGCACCAATAAAGCCGCCTACACTAAATAACCCATGAAAACCTGACATGAGCGGTTTGGATGAATCTTTTTCAACCTCAACGGCATGTATGTTCATGGCAACATCTAAAAGACCAAGAGAGGCGCCAAAAAAGAACAAGGTAATCGCTAAACCAGGCGGGGTGTTTATCATTGTTAGCAAGGGGAGGCACAAAGAAAGCCCAATACCTCCAGTTAAGATAATTGGTTTTGCACCAAATCGAGAAGCTAGCATGCCCGTTGTCATCATTGCTAACAGCGAACCAATTCCCAGACATAGCAACAAAAGACCGAGATGACCGTCGTCGATTGCCAACCTTATTTTAACCAAAGGCACTAACGGTGCCCAACATGCGATACCAAATCCCGCTACCAGAAAGGCGATACGTGTTGATAACCTGCTTGCGGGGGTGTTGCTTGTTTCTGTTGTCATTTTTTATCCAATCCTATAGCGACACTTTTGGTTATTCATCAACCATTGATGATGACTGTTTACGACGAGTATACACAAAAGCAAACACACATGAACACATGTGCCCACCTATAAACATTATTTGTTTTTATGTATTGACGAATGTGTTCATTTACATTCATACTGATATGAAAGCGGTTTCATAGACAGAAAAACAAATTGATCAAATTAATTATTACCGATATGGATGGAACATTTCTGAATAGTCATGGCGATTACAATCGCGAGCTTTTTCAGGATGTTGTATTGATGATGCGCGAACATGATGTGAAATTTGCACCTTGTACGGGCAAACAAGTTGAACGAGTTGAAGAATTATTCGGAGAACAGAGCAAAGATTTCTGGATCTTAGGGGACAGCGCAACACGCATTAAACACAAGGGAGAATATATCTATCAGTCTCTCCTCAACAATACACTCGGGCTTGATATCATCCGTCAATTAGAAGCGATTGAAGGTTCTCATATTGTGATTGCCTGTACTCCTGAATTTGCAGCAATCAAACGAGATACCCCCGAGCATTTACGTACACTAGTAAGGCGTTCATACGCGCAGGTTGAACTGGTCGATGACTACAAAGATATCGAGTCCGATTTTGTCAAAATTACGGTTTATGATGAAAATAAACAATGTCCAATAATTCGCCCACAGCTATCAGCATTTGATGATCACGCCTATATCGTCGTTTCTGAGGCGGCCTGGATTGATATCGCCAATGCGGGTGTTCATAAAGGAACCACCGTCGAAAGATTGCAATCGATGCTTGGCGCAAGCACAGCTGAAACCATGGTGTTTGGTGACGGTTTCAATGATATTGAACTCATGGAACGTGCCCATTTTAGTTTCGCAATGCGCAATGCTTTCGAAGAAACTAAAGCTGCTGCGAACTTCATTACCCGTTCAAATGATGACGATGCAGTAATGCACACAATCTTGCAATTCTTGAATCTACAAAAGAAATGCTAACGGCTTTATTCTGAAGGGCATGGTCATAAATGTCCTTCCATTGTTTATGAGAAAAATGATCTAAATGAACAAATATGAACATGTAACCTGTTCATCTATACTGACTAACAGTCACAATTACTAAAGCTTGATCATGGATAATTTTTCTCCCGAAGAACGACATCAATTAATTCTAAATTTGTTGAAGTCTCATAACAAAGTGTTGGCAACAGATTTGGCGATACAGCTCAGTACTACGGACGCGACTATTCGCCGTGATTTGCGCTTCCTTGCCAATGAAGGGCTGTGTAAAAGGATTCATGGCGGAGCACTTTCTCTCGTACCGCCGACAGGCACACAAGAACAGCGCTTGGAAAACCGTAATAGAGAAAAGCAAGCATTGGCGGTTGCTGCTTTATCCATTATTAAAAAGGAACAAGTGCTGTTCCTGGATGCTAGCAGCACCCATATGTTGTTAGCTAGCTTGTTACCAAACAATATTGGACTGACAGTCGTGACCAATAGCCCTGCGATAGCTACCCGCTTACTGGAACGACAACTTATTCGAACCATTCTGATCGGTGGAGAACTCAACTATGCCGTCGGTGGTGCTATCGACATTACCGCCGTAGACGCATTAAATAAATTCCGCTTTGATCTCTGTTTTATGGGGGTTTGTGGCTGGTCATCAGTGGCGGGATTTAGCGCAATCTACTATCAAGATGCCGAATTTAAGCGTTTTGCGGCATCGAAAGCGGGTGCAATCGTCGCACTGTGTACGGACGACAAAATCGAAGCATTAGCGCCTTATCCATTTTTGCCATCTGAAAGTTTGGATTATTTAGTCTGCTCCCCGAATAATTCCAAATTAAAAGAATATTTTGCCCAACTGGATTGTACTGTCATAACCAGTAATGCCATCTGACAGAGAGACTCTTCTCGACCTAAAGGAAAAATCAAGTGTACGCTGATTACCATGTTCATACCGATTTTAGTGATGATTCAGTTTATCCAATGGAAAACGTCATTAAAAAGGCGATTTCTTTAGGGATCCAAGAGCTCTGTTTTACTGAACATGTTGACCATGGAATCAAACCACGAGCATCGGAATATCTAAAAGGCCAAATGGATACACGGGTCAATTGTCATTACGATAGTTATCTCGCCGAATATTTGCTCCTCAAGGAAATATATCGCAATGATATCTTGCTGAAATTTGGCATTGAATTCGGTATTCAGACTCATACCATTCCCGAGTTTCAAAAAGATTTTGATCAGTACCCTTTTGATTTTGTGATCCTGTCTTGTCATCAAGTCGATGACTTAGAATTCTGGACGCAGGAATTTCAACAAGGCAAAACGCAGGAAGAATTCCAAACCCGCTACTATGACGAACTTCTGAAAGTTGTTCGTGTTTACAAAGATTATAGTGTGCTTGGACATCTCGATATGGTGAAACGGTACGATTATTATGGCGAATATCCTTTTGATAAAATTAAGAATTTACTCGAGCAGATTCTTAAAATTGTCATTGCTGATGGCAAAGGAATCGAGATCAACACCTCTAGTTTTCGATATAAGCTACCAGACTTGACGCCTTCCAGAGATATTCTACGTTTGTATAAAGATTTAGGTGGGAAAATCATTACTTTTGGTTCTGATTCGCATAATGAAGCGCACCTTGGTCATCAAATTGAAGCCGTCAAACAAGAGTTAAAACTGCTTGGGTTTGAATCATTCTGTACTTTCGACAAAATGAAACCAACGTTTCATTCACTTTAATCAGTTAATCTGTTCTCAATTATTACCCACTTTGTTTTAAAAGTTGAGGCCGTTACCTTCATATATATTTTATAAACTGTATCAATAAATGGACTTGTTACCAGTAAAAAATTTGCATAAATGAGAAGAAACGCATTAGTTCTGACTAACGCGCCGATGGATATTTCCGAATTACTAAATGTACGTAATACATAACCTTCAGGTAATTTTTCTAGGTAAAATACAAGTAGGATAAGAATAACGCCAACCACTGCTGCCGTAATAGCCGTTAATGATGCCGTAATTTTGATGTTTTATTGGTGCTTTCCACAAATGCTCCGATTGCCAGAATAAAGCAAGGAAGAAACGGGAACCATGTGACCAGAAGAGCAGTGATAGTGCGTGCGAAAAATATTAAATCAAGTCCAAGACACCTTTGACATAACCACCAATAGTTGAACTAGTTCAGATGAAAACTGATGCACTGCGCGTCAAAATAAATAAGTAAATATCCCCCAACTTTTCCGGGGGATATTTATTTAATAAGCTAAAGACTCATCAAGGCGGTACTGAATCCTATCCATGATAAAATCTGCCGAAATACAGCTTTGTGTAACGTGATAATAAAGTAACACGTGTATCACTGCAGCAGTTAAGGTATCAATCATCCCCTTTTCATCAGATAGCCCCAGCGATTCCGTTTCAATGCGAACCTTGATTTGACTCGCAACCTCCGCTTTAAACGCTAAAATATCTGGAGGTGTATAACAAAAGAAATGACGCTGAGTCAAAACATCAAGACACAGGCTAGCACAATGGATTGTCATTGAATTGTATTTCATCGCGTTTTCTCCTGTACTAATGAGAGTAACCGTTCAAAGGCAGAACCATCTTGCCGTGTTAAGTTCGGGACAAAACGACTGTAAATTTCAAATAGCATTTTCGTATTTGAATGCCCCATCTGACGAGCAATCCACTCTGGCGCTTCCCCAGAGGCTAACCATAGTGTCGCTGCCGTGTGGCGAGTTTCATAAGGACGACGGTAATTGATTCCCATCTTTTTCAGTACCGGCTTCCACACCCGATCACGGATATTGCCTTTGTCTAACGGATTACCCTCTGCATTACAGAAAACATAATCACCATCACCGGTCAGTTCATGCTGAGCTTTCAATGCTGCAACAACGATACTGGACATCTGAATATCTCGGGCAGAACCAAGTGTTTTCGTAGTATCCATTTTGCCTTGCACAAAAGTTTCACGAATACTAATTACACCCAAGCGGAAATCGACATATCGCCATTTAAGACCATCGATTTCCGACGTTCTCATTCCAGTAAAAAAACGCACCGTAAAATAATTACGATATTCCGGTTTCACCGTTTGCAAGAATTGCATCACCTCTTCCAAGGTAAACGGATTTACATCACGTTTTTCTACCCGCAACGGTTTGATATTTTCAAACTGACAACGGAACCCATACCGATCAGCCGCTTCACGTAAGATCATCCTCAATGGGGTCATCACATGATTCACAAAATCTGTCGAAAGTCTGCTTCCATCATCTTTAGGCTGCATCAATTTTGCACGATACTTTAAAATATCAGGGCGACTGATTTGATCGACATTAATCTCGCCAAATTCACTAACCAGATAACTGAACAAATAGATTTTCATGCTATTGATGTAACTGGTTTTCCACCTCACCTCATTTTCCGCAAACCATTCATTTGCAAAATCCTCGAATGAAATCGAAGTAATACCTTGTAATTCTTGTGCTGCAGTCTTATAGCTCCCCAGCAGTTCCTCTTTTTTACGTCTGGCCTGAATATCTTGTTTCACAAAACGTGCAGCAAGATTGGATTCAGGAAAGTATTCGCTGTAAACAAAACATCCTAGACGAATATCGGCATCAATTTGGTTTAGCAGTTTCGTGAGTTTCCGTTGATTTGCTGTTGTGTTATTCAGCAGCGTTTGTTCACGGCAGCGAACATTACAATAACGAAAATCGATGTAGAGTTTATCTCCTCTGACGTTGATACTACCCATGACATACCCTCCCCGCTGCCATCGGAATATATGCCAAGTTTCGTGTCGCACTTTGATATAATTCGGCTTCAACCTCTTCCCATATGTAGAGAATTTTTTTACCATTGAAGGGTCGAATGTAATGCTTACCTTCGATGAATACTGAGTCTCGCAGTTTTGAATTGATGTAGTTGGCGCTAAATTTAATCTGAGCTGCGAGCTCTTTTGCTGTTAACAACCTTTGGTCCATAAAGACCTCCTTCTGACTTATTTTCGTCTTTACAGGACAAATATACGAGTCATTTTTCGTCTTGGCAAGACATTTTCTCAATCATTTGGTTATAAAAACTTGATTAGATATAAGATTAGAGAATTAGTTACAGAGAAATCGAAGCGAGAAGGGCGAAAGATCACACTATCCTTTTTGGCCGAACAGGTGGGTATTCAGAGTTCAGCAATGTCAAAAATTGCCAATAACACTGGCTACCATACCAGTGTCACTACTATTGAAGCCTTATGTAAGTTTTTCAACTGTAAAATCGAAGATATTTTAGAATACGTCCCTGACGATCATTAAGACTTGAGAGCCGTATAGATAGCAACTAGCCGCAAAAAGCTTACAAAAGCTCGTGTTCGTTGAGGAACAATGATCTGTTTACCATCAATATCAAAACGTTTTCGGCCAAACTGCGACTGCAAGAAATGGATACTGACCGTGCCAGGCGGATAATATTTCAGAAATTTTCCTGTATCACTTTGAATTACCTTAAAAATTTTCGATGCTCTGACATGGTTAGAAAGCTTAACCGGCACAATGATCTCAAGCTTCATATCCTTAAAAAGACGTTGATTTATTGTTTCCTTCCAAAACTTTAAATGTTCCCGATATCGTTCTAACTTCTCAATTTCGAATTGCTTTTCACTGGGAAAATACCATTGGATCCGAACTTCTTTTTCTGTAAAACCCATTACTTGCAGCAACTTTAATAACAACAGTACGGCATCTTTATTATGCGTTCGGATCAATGAATCCTTTGCACCCACCAGATCATTAAGAACTTCATTCATTTTTTCAAAATTAAAATCTTGTGGGATAACCCCAGATTGTTCTGCTTTTTCAAAACAAGTAAGCATATCTTCCAACTCATTTGTATTACCCCGATGTAACTTAACGTAATTGAGAAATGAATTCAGATGATACTTTGATTGCTTTAGCGTTGTATCTGTGATCAGATTATCCTGTTTAAGAGCAGATGAAACTATCATTGGCTCAATATATAATCCAAGAGCGATATCGTTCACAGTGAAACCTTCTGCAGCAAAACAGATAATCTCCCATAAATTGCGAAGAGTCACCTGATGTTTTAACTCAACCTTTGTTTCTTGACTGATCAGTTCAATCGCTGCATCAATGCTAGTTTCGTCAAGGATAGGAGTGTAATTCGTTGGATTAACATCTACACATTCACGCCTGGACAGCGGGATCACTTTCAGCCTACCAAAATCATCAAGCCGTAATTGTTGTCCCCAAAATCTCCGTAGCAAGAATGGTGAAGGTATATGATGTGAAAAACGAGTGCGCCGCAAAAGTTCTGTTAGGTGAAAATAAGATGATGTCGTCACATCAGGCGATGAATGTCCAAGCAATCCAGATAACGCCCACCATTTTTTTCGTGAAAATGGAGCCAACGCAAGACGCCGGCATAGACGCTCATGGTTTACAGGAGAAAAGAACTCGTGCTGACAAAAATCAAAATCCGCCAATAGCACAGGATCTGAATAATTCAGCCGAAGCCAAGTCCAATTACAAAATGAATGGCGACAATGATGATATCTAATGTTCGGTTCGCCCGTGACTATCTTCATTAACTGGGTCAGTAATGAAAATGCTTCGTTCAGTTGTTTCGGAAAAATAAATATAAGTGATTTTGCTTGCATAGATTTGGTTTTAGTCTTTCGCAGATAAGCCTCAAGTTCTGTGAGATGTTGTTTCGGCCACAGAGAATCAAGAGGCAAATTCCGTGAACCTTCACTCGATTTTAACTCTCTATATTTGTTCGGCCTCACATGAAGATTGGCATACTCCGTTCCGTTCATCGTGAAATCAGCAAACTGTAAACCGGATACCTCTCCTCGGCGTAATCCGCTATAAAATCCGAAACAAAAACATAATTTAGACAGTTTTGAAATGGGCGTATTTAATTTTTCACAAGCGAAAATAATACTGTCCGCTTCTCTTTGAGTGATTAAATTTGCACTCACCTTGTGTTCCACAGAGGGAATATCAATGTCTGATAGACACAGGTCTGGTACAAGTTCGCTTTCAATAAGAAATTCAGCAAAATAGAGGACGTATGCTTTCTTTGTTGACGTAATGTGCTCAGCTACGATATTGAGTTTCTCACCCCAATCCAGCCCTTCCATTTTCTTTGGCGCACAGCCCGAAAATTCTTGAATAAAGGGGCTTGCAACATAGCTGATGTAAGCCTTAATGGTTGTCAGTCGAAGTCGTTTCTTATATTTACCGCCATATCGTAACAGATGGTAAAACCATGATAATACCATCCAAACCCAAGGATATTCTTTTGCATTATCATTGAGCTCTAGCCATTGTCTTAACTCATTTTGCAGTTCATGATTTATTTTCACACTTTCTTTTAGAGGTGTTTTGATTAATACAGCGGTAAAATAATCAACCAGTTTTATTTGCTCAGCAGTTGTTATTTCTATTTGCTGTGCAGATGTTTTTTTTCGTAGTTGCTCAGCTGATGATGAGCAAGCAGACAACCAGGCCACTTTCTGTCGAATCGTCATAGGACGCTGCGTATTGTCATCCTCAGTTTGAGCCACCTTTAGACCGCTCAAAAGTCGATAAAGAGATGATTGAGGTAAAGATGTTGTGCGTAAAGTCCCCTGACAAATTGAATACTCGATAGCACTGAGCGAAAGAATAAACTCATTTTTCATCATTGCGCAGATATCTGTAAAACTCAAAGATACCCGTGAAGGAATGACTCGATGATGATGAAAGTACTGATTGAGCTGCCCCATGATATTGTTAATAGCTATATTGCTGTCATTCCAATATGCTGTCAGTAATAGCTCAGCCATAGGTGATAAGCAGTAGCGTCGGAATTTTGAATCTACGAACCAATGTTGGTTGATACGGTAAGTATCTGAGCTTTTATCAAGCAATGACTTGATAATTTTTTCTTTGTTGATCCCCTCCTTAAGAACTAACCAAAGCGTCAAAATCGCCTGATGTTGTTTGGGATCACTCAAATAGATCGCTAACTCTGCCTCATTTTCAATGAGTTCGTAGATATTTGCTTGTAGACGCGACATGACAAAGTCATCGGGGCGTAATAGCGGGAAGTCTTGCTGAATTTGACATGTTCGACTCACATTAGGAGATGTGATACCTAATTGTTTTTCAATGACACAAAGCAATAATTCGAATAGCTTCAAATGTAGATTGTGCAGTTCAAACACTTTGCTAAAGTGACTTTGTATGATGAGCATTGATTCAGGTAGGATTTTTTTATCCTCATAGACCCCATGCCTGCGAGTCAACTCAAAGACAGTGTCCTTAGCCGTCAGTTGATCCTCGGATGATAAATTTTCATTTTCAGTTAATGTTAAATAATCCGGTAACTGCGCTTCTGCCATGAGAAAATAATTTTGTTCAACTGTGCGACTCAAGAGTTGACTGAGTTTTGGCATGCTAGGCTCGCTTTCTCGTAATCAATGATGGGATCGCTTGCCACCCAAGCTCTACGAGCATGTCATCTAGTAGAGGCAAAAGCTGTGCTATGGCATCTTGATGTATCAGCGATGAGTGTTTTTCGAGAGGGGTCTCACCAGCAACCCAGTGACCCAAATGGAACTTAATCAGCTCTTGATGAACTTTTTTACATTGCAGATATCGGCGCACATAGTGCCGACCAAAATTAAGTGGTAAATCAATAAACTCACTTAACAGCTTCGGACCAGAATTTTTACTTCGTAATGAAGTGTCTTCACCCTCCTCCTTATTGTGTTTATCTTGCAGAAATAGCAGAAATAAACCGTCATTTGATGGTGAGTTTTTGACTGACAAAAACCAATCCAGCTTCTCTTTTTTACTCGTTAAATTGATTAATTGGTGATCGCAACATTGTGCATACAGATGAAATGAGTCTTGAGGAAGTAAATGACTGGTCAAATTAGCGAGTGTTTGCACATGCTCTCGATAATATCGCAGCTGTTCCATTAAGACGGATGGACACGCAACGACTCGGGTATGAGAAAACGTTTTGCTCGAATCCTTATCAGAGATACATAGAGCGTGAAAACGAAGCAGAAATAGATCAAAGCTAGGTAATGGATTATAAACCGCTCGATAACCGGAGGCATTGATCAATAAGATCAGAGTATAAACGGTGTATTGATTATGATAATCAATCAAGGTTGACAGCCTTTTGACCACATCAAACGCGGTGAATTGTCTTAGCTTTGCTTGATGTAGCAAAACCCAATCCGCAATTGCTGCTTTACGTGGCGTATATTGTGAACCAATGCCGAGCTCATCTTTGCTGCTTGTCGACATATCCCCAATCAATGGAATATCAAATTGTGGGTTATATAACTGGATTCGTGCAAAGATATTTTCCCACAACTCTTGGATCCGTTGATTGAGTTCAAATTCAGAATACCATGCGTAATGACGAGGCGAACGACTGTAATAGTTCAACTCGCCACTAAGTATTTCCAGAATGACTGGGTCAGACTTCTCTTCTGCCATCATTACATTCGATAAAAAATATTCTATACGTTGCAGGCTAATCTGACAGTGATGACGCTGGTTTAACTTTTTTAAAAAAGACTCGATTGCTTTACGATATTTATTAACACTGAACTGCCCCGATAATGTTTGATATCCATTTTTTAATCCGCAACTGATAAAGCGCTGAAACAAAAATGTAGGTAGAGCGATCGTCGCAACCATTTTTGTTTTTAACAGATTCGGATTTTTCGACTGTAATCCCATTTCAGCTGTCGGCTTAGGTGCAACCTTTAATTGAAGCTTATCTGGTGTCACAACTAACCCAATTCCCTCCATTTTTGCATCGTGGTCTATTGGTAGATCGCAAACCGCATCTAGTTTTCGCCCTGTGAATAAAATGAACATCAACAAACATTTGATGTCATTCAGTGGAATATTGTTAATGTGACTGGAGCGAGAATTACTTAGCTCTTGCCATAGATAACTCAACTCATGTGGTTGTAAAAGGCTTCTACTTAACGATGTGATGTTGTGACTACGACGAACATCTCCGGAGATGGCACGATTCTTTTGTCGAATTTTTGCAGTATCTTTAATAACAGAAATGTCTGGTAATTCGTGCTTAGGTTTAGGTTGTGTGGGCTGGTCAGTTTTGACTATGCTCAATTCAGGATAGTCTTCTGTACTCGTTACTCCCGCATCAATCAGATCCTTTTGCAAATATTGTTTATTCAACGACGCCGTATAAAGAAATTCTGAACCGACAATGCGCTCAATCTTTGTTCGACTATATGATCCACGAATGATCTTATCTGAAGCATGGGAACGCATTACCCTTTTTTTCCAATCTAGCCGATAAAAATGCTCTAAATCATATAAATAAGCGATGCGACTTGATGGAGTTGCAGTGTCATCATCATATTCTTCGTTTTTAAGTGTCTCTCTGAAATTATAAATAATGTTGATTGTTTCATTTAACGATGAAGTAGAAAAACATGCTCGATCAACACTAGAGTCTGTATATAACAATCTGAACGCGCGAACAGAAGATTCTGTTCGATTTTCCATCGATATTTTTGATTCATTTGCAATATAGTGACTGAGAAAAAACATTAAAGCGGTTGCAGCTTCAGGTGAGCGGTGGTCACAAAATATGAAGAGAAGAGAATAAACAGGGCGCTTGCTCATCCAGCCCTTTCCATGACTTTTGTTAACGTATTTATTGTAATAAACCTCACTGACGCTAGTAAATAAATTAAGTAATTCAGCCGCTTTGAATACATCAAGTTCTATTAATAAACTTAACTTGGTCGGTTGTATTGAAAACAAATATTCGAGTGTCGCATGAACTTTCTGCAATCCACGAAAATCTTCTGGACAGTCGATAATATCTAGAGCACGTTCAAGAGGCGACAACAAATAATCAGGGGCATGAGGAAGGAATGTTTTTATGTCATCAATAATTGGAGTCGACATTCATCTATTCCTCTCAAACTATAAATCAGCTTTTGATATTGATAGAAAATTCGCCACCTTTTCTGATGAATTCAGCGCAGGAAAATAAGTGAGCCATTCATCAGATTGATAAATGCTGCGTTTACCTTCATCTTTTTTGAACCAGGATCTTAGGTAAAAACTGATTTTTTTCGTATCACTCGTAAAACATTTTGCGAGGAGATCGTTCGTTAAATCAAAGAGAATTATGCCGCGTCTTAATGCGGGTGATGGCTTTCTCTTTATGACAAAAACATGTACTGAATGATCTTCAGGCAATTGATGATGAGCTATAGCACAACGAAGTTTTGTTAACGTAAACGAGCCTGTAAGGGTTCTAAAATGATTGCGGTATCGATAACAAATCATTGGAGATTGCAGTGAAAGAAGGTTGAATAGATATGCAGAGCTTTCTATTGCGTCGTTTGAAGTTCTGAGTCCACCGATTGGATTTGCTATCTCAAAAAGCTGTTCGATGATCTCATCAGATTTCAAGTCAGAAATACCTACACGAATAAGCTCCACGTTATCAAGGAGTGCTTCATCAAATCGAAAAATCTCATCATTCATGCCAACACCCATCCAAATAACTCAGATTTAGATACTTTAAAATTTAGTCCATTATGTGACCATTTCCCGTTATTTGAATGTGATTAAGATCAAAGGTATGAGTCATCAATCATTGATTTATAAGGAATTACTAGATATCACAAGCAACTACAGTTTAATTTAACTGTCTTGACATGGTGGGGGTCGATGGTTCGAGTCCATTAGGACGCACCATCTTTTCGATAGCAAAAATCTCTTAAGTGCGTCCTTAGCTCAGCTGGTTAGAGCACCACCTTGACATGGTGGGGGTCGATGGTTCGAGTCCATTAGGACGCACCAATTCTCAGTTTATCAAGCAGTTATCATCTCGATTTATCTAATAAAGTTGACCACTTATTTTTTGTGAGCACAGTCATTAGCAAAATGGGCATCCAATTTCGCAAAAAAAGTCTCGTTTAAATCTTATTTCTCTGTTTTTTGGCAAATTCCTCTTTCGGTGCCCAAAACAACACTATAAATACACTAAACCGAGCTTATTACTGCCAATCAGCTAATTGCTGTAAGTCTTTAATGCGATCTCGCTGCAATGTCATCGCTTCAAATACATCATCAAAATTTCGCTGACCTTTCTGAATTCCCGGTAGCGCAAATGCGGCTTGTGTAAAAAATTCATTTTGATTTGCACTCCATGCCTGTTGCCTAAAAGCTTGCTGGCTGTTTAGCATATACCCCGCCATGAGTGATGCCCATTCATTCACTAAAGCCGGTTCAATCCAGACGCTGTAGCGAGTAAACGAATCCCATATCTGCTTGGGTACACTCATCGTGCCAAATGACTGAAAATATTCGGAATCAAGAATGACGCCGTTTTGAGGCGCAGAGATACGTTTGATTTCAACTTCAAAAACAGTTTGATCCGAACCGGGTAAGGTAATGTATCGAGCAGGCATCTCTTTGATGGTTCTGGAAATATCTTTTAACGTCTGATGTACTGCCTGCGCAATATTTGCTTCTAGATAACAGGCTCCAATATAAAAATCGTTGTTGGCAACATCTGCAAGTCGCCCCCACCCCATCGGTTTGATAAATCCAAGTCCTTTTCCTGAATTACTACTTTGCTGCATCGAGTCTGGCCGATCGATTAACGGCTTGTAGAGTTTCAGCCAATACAAAGCCACTAAAGTTCGACTACATTGTCATTTTGATAAGTGATAGTGCTAGGATGCCCTTCTGCTATTCGTAACAAAGCGCGCAGTAATGCCAGTTTATAGGTTGATGCTTTGGCATCGTTCACGACTATATTACGGATTAAGGGAAATGCACCTGTACCATCATCAGGCAAAATCAGTAATATCGTTTTCCAACTGACATCATTACGCCCTAATTGATCGCTTCTCTTTTCCGATGATAATACTTTGAACTGCAAGCCATATTGTGTCGCAAATGCGGCAAGTTCAGGCGAAGAAACCGGATTCATCTCTCTTGAATCCGGACTTGGGCCATGTCGAAGTGATATGACTATTTTCCCATTTGGCTTCAGCAGCGAGCTTAATTTTCTGAATATGCGCTGCCGCTCAGAAAGCGTAATATGCATCCAGACTGCACTCAGTAATATCAAATCAAATTTGGTTTGCAGCCACAAAATAGCTAGCCCTGTCGTCGAACTGACTATTCTATCCATCAAAATTTGTCGGTTGCATCTGGACTATAGCTAGGATCCCTGAATACCATGAAGATATTTAGTTATGCCTTTGTTTGCTGCTTGTTGGGTGAATATCGGTGTCATTATCTCAGAGGGAACCATCATGATTGATGTTTATGTAGATTTGGTATTTTGTAATGACTCCGTTCTGCGGGTAAAAAGTTATCATGATGGAAAAGAGATCTATTATCCGCTGACTGATTTGCAATCGTATTATGAGGAAGACGGGAGTTTTATCATTCGCTTCTTTCAACAAAATGTATTTTTTGAGCAAAACACCACACTAGCCAATGTGATCCTCGCTATTGAACCTTGGCAGAATATTATCTCTAAATATACTGACCGGGATGTAAACGCCTATTGTGCTGCATGCAAAAAACTGTCTGATGCCGAACAGACATTTTCATTTTTAGAGATATCAAAATCAGCCTCTTTCTCAAGGCACTATGACTATCTACCGATGAAAGATGATGAAGACCTGACTGACTTTTTCAACAATAAAAATAATCGGATTAAAACTGACCTGATTGATATAGAAACCAGAACTTCGATGTGCGGTTTCCATCATGGCGACCCTGAACATTATTCAGCGAGTCATATCGCGTTTGATAAAATCAAACACACGCCAATCATCGTGGCGAGCCAGCAGAAGAATATCTTTCTTGGCAAAGAATCGAAAATATTAGCTGAAAACATTCAAGGCTTATTTATCGATAAACGCAACATCACCGCCTGTTACTCGCCAGCAGAGCTTTCTTTTTCCGAAGCGATTTATGCCATATTTATTGATGGTTTGTTTTACCACCGACCAATGACGCAAGAATATCAGGATGCATTTAATCAGGAATTGGAAGAGACCATGGCTGAATTTGATGAAGAAAAAGAAAAACAGCCTGCATTAAAACTCGTTGACGATACGCATCAGCCATCAGAATCAACAGAAAAAGAACTCAAAGTTAAAGTTGCACCGGGTGCGTTCGATAGTGTCATTGAACATGAGAATGAAAACGCCAAAGAATGGGACGAGATCTATGCCAGCTTAGCCAATAAAGTAAACCTTAAAATTGGCAAAATTATTTTTTCTGAACAAGACAAAAGCTTTATGGATCAGTAGCATCTCAATGCCGCTTTTAGTTTCATTAATGGCGGCATTGCTTTCATTTCATCGATAATTAGGCTGCTTGATGTGGTTGATGAGTTACTTCTCCACGTCCAGCAAGTAATCCATCCACAGATATGTCTTCGTCCAGCTCATCCCAGTGAATACCTCTAGCACTTAATTCAAAATGGGTGCGTTGTTCTGGTGTAGCATGCATCAATCTGGGAAACCAAGCCAACGGTACACCAAGTGTACGGGCATCACTCAATGTTACCCACATGTTGAATTCATCAAACCGAATATCTTTAGCCGAAATATTCATTCCATGCCTCCATAAACAGCTCCTGATTTTGCTCTACTACATCAAATAATTCTTTCAGATCCCGAGCACTAAATCCATCATTTCTAGCTAGCTGAATTTCTGGCTTCAGCCAGAATTTAGCCTCAGCCTCTGCATTCCTGACATGGACATGTATCGGTTCTAATGGATGCCCATCATTCGAGTAAAAGAAAAATTGGTATCTTTTAAAGCGTAGTATTACTGGCATACTGCTGTTCCATTTTCATACCGTTCATACCAGCGCGTTATTAATGGTTTATGGTTTTCAGCATGTTTTGATTTGCCAGACATCTCGACTTTAGCCGCAAATTCCGCTCACTTTTGATTGTGATACAGCGGCAGCATTACGCTATGTAGCTACTAGAGACAGGTTTAATGTAGTTCTGAACCCTTTGACATCTCAACAAGGGGCCACAATGGCATATTATCTAACAGAATACGGTTGATTTTCCTCTACCAGGGCAAACTTTTTGAATAGTTTCCAAGACAGTCTTAAGGCCAAATTATCAACACAATCTCGTCTTTGTAGAACTTTAGTTCTTCCCACGGTTTGGGTTAGTTAGTTGTTTGTTCTGTATTGTTGCGTTGACGTTTAAAAGCAAATAACCAGCCAGCTCTTTCAAATGCAAGTAACTGGCAATAATTGAGACCGGTTCCTTATGCCCTAATAAATGACACAGAACATACATATTCTTCCTGCTGGCCAGCTGTAGCCCTAATCTGGTGTGGAATCTTTTTACCTGTTCTGCTGAGAACAGCTCGTGATTAAACAGTGAGAGTTGTAGTCTGGCCTGTAGTAATGATCCGGGAGTGAGCCGGAACCATTACCAGTTTGCAAGGAATACTACTCTTCAGCGAGTACCACACCAGTAGCCTCATTCAAAACATTGGTCAGGCTCAAGCAGTGATCACTGCTGCCCACTAAAAACAGGCTAAAGCCGTCGTATTCGCGAAATGGCTCCTTGGGGCCCATTTCGTCCAGCAGGCAGTAGGTCAATTTAATATCGGCAAACTGTTGCTGCACCGCACTGCGCCCCGCCTTGTTAAAACCGCACTTGGCCACTGCTGCCGCTATCTGCTCCAGCAGACTCTCACTGATCGCTGCCATCGTTTGCTCCTCGTTCTCGTTGACTACACAACTTGATGACTCATCAAGTTCCATGCCATAACGAAATTTAAGCATCCTATCAGCAGGATTAAGCCAACAAGCGCTTTCTCTGCCGCACAGGCTCGTTAAGATATCTACATTTTGTGGCCTTTATGGCATATGCACGTAAAACCTAGCGACGACGCGGTTTACTTGTTTTAGCTTTGTTGCTACTACCGCTTTGCCCAAGTGCTTTAGCGCGTAGGTTTTTCTTAGACGATTTACGCTTAGTGCTGCTCACCTCTTCTTGCGCCATGAGATCCGGCTCAAAACCTTCCATCCATTGCAGGATAAAATGTTCGCCAGTGAGTTTTTCTACCTCTTCGAGTAGGTATTTCTCTTTATGCGAGACCAATGAAACGGCCAAGCCCGCTTGACCGGCACGGCCAGTTCGACCAATACGGTGAATGTAGTCTTCGGCGTTGTAAGGCAGCTCATAATTGATCACGTATTGCAGTTGCTGGATGTCCAACCCGCGCGCAGCCACGTCGGTGGCGACAAGCGCACGCACTTGGCCGGTTTTAAACTCTTCCAAGCCGCGATCGCGGGCACCTTGAGATTTATCACCATGTACCGCAGCGGCTTTAATACCATCTTTTTCAAGCTCTTTAGCCAGCTCATCCACTGCTTGTTTGGTACGCGTGAAAATCAGCACCTGTTGCCAATTTTTGGAGCCTATCAGGTACGCCACTAAACCCGCTTTACGTTGGTTGTCAACTTCGTAAAAGCGTTGTTCGATTTTCGCTGCCATTGCATTTCGCTCGGCGACTTCAATCAATTTTGGCTGCTTTAAAATGGTTTTACTCAGAGCAAACACGTCATCGTTGAAGGTTGCGGAGAAGAATAAGGTTTGGCGCGTTTCGGGTAGGCGTTTTAGGATGCGCTCGATATCGACAATAAAACCCATATCAAGCATGCGATCCGCTTCATCAAGCACCAGTGTTTCAACTGTGCTTAGGTCGATCAACTCTTTGAAAGCAAGCTCTAACAAACGGCCAGGGGTAGCCACGAGGACATCACAGCCTTTGTTTAGCTCATCAATCTGCGGGTTAATACTCGCGCCACCGTAAGCCACAACCGAGTTGAGACCTGAACCTTGACTGTATTTCACAAAACTCTTGTGTACTTGTTGAGCCAGTTCCCGCGTTGGCGTCAACACTAATACACGGATGACTTTTTCAGATATTTCTCGAACGAGGTGACGTTGAATCAGTGGCAAGGCAAATGCTGCAGTTTTACCCGTACCCGTTTGCGCCCCCGCCATGACATCGTGACCCGCAAGGACTTCTGGGATCGCTGCTTTTTGGATTGGCGTTGGCGTTTGATAACCAAGCGTATCGAGGACAGCCAATAAATCTGTGTGAAGACCTAGGGTGGAAAAGCTCATAAACAAACACCGCTGACAATAAATTAAGACGGCACTATTGTAACATCGAAACCCTAAAGGCTCTCAGAGAGAACCGTATTCCTGCAAATTGCGTTTCTCGGTGCAAGTGCGTATTCCGGCGAAGTTGA
>MTLE01000280.1_pt1 | contig 66997 bp, 70 predicted proteins | sample 1982461 | NCBI WGS metagenome assembly MTLE01 (sample SAMN05712605, study PRJNA340218) | biofilm metagenome | isolation source: sample SPL anode biofilm adapted to -200 mV | place: USA | collected 2012-02-03 | reverse complement strand
ATTAATTCAACCGGCTATACTTTTTATTCTACTTCGTTATCGGTGTCTCTTTCGACATACGCAACTTCGGTCGGTGCTTTCTTGCGTACAGGTGCGAACCCGTCACTGTCACCTACATTTTGTGTAGCATGACGCGCAGGTCGGTTCTTAGATTCTTTGCGAACAGGCCCCTTCGCGGCATTCTTATTGAAAGGTCGTTTTCCTTGTGCTGCCGCAGCTTTTGCCTCTGCCAGTGGATGAGCGTCTTTATCTGAGAATCTCGTCTTTTTCGGAGCCAGTACGCCTTTAAATTTGCCTTCCAAACCAGGAATCGTTGTGAAAGTAACCTCACGGCGCTGTAATGCGAGCAATCCTTGAAATGAAACCCAATCTTTCGGGCTAAGCAGCGAAACAGCATTACCTTGGTTACCTGCACGTCCGGTCCGACCGATACGATGGATATACTCTTCCGGTTGCTTTGGCATATCAAAGTTCACCACCAGTGACACGTGCAACAAATCTAGTCCACGCGCAGCCACATCCGTAGTGAAGAGTACTTTGGCGTGACCGCGAGAGAATTGATCGATCACCTGATTACGTTGTGCTTGTTTCATATCGCCGGATAACGCCAGTGCCGGAATATTCAGCTCACTGTATTGCTTTGCCAGACGCTCAGTATCTTCACGTGTGGCCAAAAAGACGATGGCTTGCTGGTAATCGGGTTGCGACAGCAAATGTTTTAGTAAAGCCTGTTTGTGATCTAAATGGTCACATAAATGGAATACTTCATTGATATCGGCATGAACAGCGTGCATTTCACCGATAGAAATAGTCTGCGGTGCTTTCAGGATGTAACCCGATAGCATTTCTACTGATTGATGATTCAGTGTTGCTGAGAACAACCAGGTCTGACGCAAACGGTGTGATGCTGCTGAGTGGATTGCTTTTAACGCGTCAGCAAAACCCAGATCTAACATGCGATCTGCTTCATCGAGTACCAGAATTTCCACACCATCAAACAAGAAACTGCGTGCTTTTAAATGGTTAAGCAGACGACCCGGTGTGGCAACCAGAATTTCAGGGGTTTTACGCAGCGATTTAATCTGTTCGTTAAAGTTTTCACCGCCCAGCACCAAACTACAGTGCACCTGCGTTCCTGCCACCAGAAAACGAAGTTGGGCATAAACTTGTTTTGCCAGTTCACGCGTCGGTGCCAGAATCAGCGCTCGTGGGCCACGAGTAGACAGCGCTCTGGAGGTCAACAGTCGATGCATCAACGGGATCAGATAGGCCAGTGTTTTACCTGAACCTGTCTTGGAAGCCACAGCCAGATCGCGCCCGATTAGCGCGTAAGGGATAGTCTGAGCCTGCACTTCGGTCATCTCGGTATAGTCGAGATGCGCCATGGCCTCTTTTAAGCGTTTATGCATAGTCAGTTCAGCAAAGCGCAATGTAAATCTCCTGATTGAATGGGCTGATATCTTTTCAGGCATTATACCCTGTGCAAGACGCATGGGCGAACAAAGTCACAATATGATTGACGCGAAGGTGCAATCTAACTAGATTAATTCGCCACAAACGGGCAAACCGGAATTGCCTGTACATAGAAATTGCACAGAGGTCATGATGTATCAGACAGACGATGTAAGGATCAAAGAAATTAAAGAATTATTACCGCCAATCGCATTGCTGGAGCGGTATCCTGCTACTGAAACTGCTACTCAAACTGCATTTGAAAGTCGTCAGGCTATTCACAATATTCTCAATGATCAGGATGAGCGTCTGCTGGTAGTGATCGGCCCATGTTCGATTCATGATCCTGAAGTGGCGATTGAATATGGCAAACGTTTGCTGGCGATGCGTGAAGAGCTGAAAGATCAGCTGGAAATCGTCATGCGTGTCTATTTCGAAAAACCACGTACTACAGTCGGTTGGAAAGGTCTGATCAACGACCCTTACTTGGATAACACCTATAAGATCAACGATGGTTTGCGCATTGGCCGTAAGCTGCTGCTGGATCTGAACAACATGGGTATGCCAACCGCGACTGAATTCCTGGATATGATCACTCCACAATACATGGCCGACCTGATGAGCTGGGGCGCAATTGGTGCGCGTACTACCGAGTCTCAGGTTCACCGTGAATTGGCGTCTGGTTTGTCTTGCCCGGTTGGTTTCAAAAATGGCACTGATGGGACCACTAAAGTGGCGATCGATGCGATCAGCGCGGCAGGCGCTTCGCATAATTTCTTATCAGTCACCAAATTTGGTCATTCCGCGATTGTAACCACTGAAGGCAATAAAGACTGTCATATCATCCTGCGTGGCGGTAAAGAGCCAAACTACAGCGCTAAACATGTGGCTGCCGTGGTGAAAGATCTGGAGAAGGCTGGTCTGCCAACCAAGATGATGATCGACTTCAGCCATGCCAACAGCTCGAAGCAATTCAAAAAACAGATGGAAGTTTGTACCGATGTCTGTGGTCAGATCGCCGGTGGTAATCACCACATCATGGGTGTGATGGTTGAAAGCCATATGGTCGAAGGTCGTCAGGATCTGGTGGAAGGTCAGGAACTGATTTGTGGTCAGAGTATCACTGATGCCTGTATCGGTTGGGATGATACTGCCGTGCTGTTACGTCAGTTAGCAACTGCAGTGAAAGCTCGTCGCGGTTAATACTTCCGCTTGATGCTAAAAGAAAGCCCGCTTAATTAGCGGGCTTTTTGTTGTTCTATTCTTGGTTTTCTATACCAAATGTTCAGACGTGAGTTCGCTTAGGCTGGATAAGCGAATATCAGCAATTGAAAAATGTGGGTTGGTGGCCTGGATAGCTTCCGGTATCACGATGGTTTTCATGGTAGCCGCTTTGGCCGCCAGTAACCCGTTAAAACTATCTTCGATGGCGATACACTCTTTTGGGTGAAAACCCATTTGTACGGCTGTTTGTAAATAAACCGCAGGGTGTGGTTTACCGTATTCTTCAAATTCGGCGGAATGGCAAATAGAGAAATAATGACCAATTTCCAGGCGAGCTAAAACGGCATTAACCAGTGCCATCGGGGAGGAGGTTGCCAAACCGATGGCTAATCCCTGATCTGCAATAATATTCAATGCATCCAGAACGCCTTCTTTCGCGACACCTGACAACATAACATGGCTTGCTACGCGACCGACAATAGTGCTGGCTGTTTCTTCAATACTCGGGCCTTCCCAGCGGTGCTTAGCATACCAGTGCGCGACAAGGGCATCGATACGCAGGCCCATGGTTTGTTCGCATTCTTCAATAGTAATTTCGACTCCCAGCTCTTTCAGCACATCAATTTGTGCTTGTTGCCAGAATGGCTCTGAGTCGATCAATACACCATCCATATCGAAAATAACCGCTTTTTTCTGCATTTAATGCTCTCTGAAAAATAGGAAAAAAATTATTTTCGAACGTTAGGGGGATTGATTCTGACTGTAAAGATGAAACCGGTTTCAGTGTGGCGAACGGTGACTTATCTCTCACTTTCCGTTCGCCGTTTTTCTTAGGCTGGTTGCTGTTGCAGGCTTTTCCGTAATGTTTTACGTAACCGCAGTGCCAGCATCATGGCTGCCGTAGTTAGCCCAAGAATGATACCTAACCAAAAACCCTGCGGCCCCATGCGAGGCGTCACCCAATCGGTTAATCCCAGCACTGTGCCAACCGGAATACCAATTATCCAGTAGGAAATAAGCGTGATCATAAAAATGATCCGCGTATCTTTGAATCCACGCAATGCACCGGAAGAGATGGCTTGGATGGTGTCTGAAAACTGATAGACAGCCGCAAAAATGATCAAGTGAGCAGCCAACGTAATAACAGTTGGGTCAGCGGTGTATTGTGTTGCAATCCATGTCCGTAACAGGATGGTTGCGGTTGCTGTTACCACGGTCGTGGAAAGGCCAACCAAGAGACCGCTAATTACAGCAACCTTGGCATGCTGAGGTTGCTGTTCCCCGAGCGAGTGACCTACACGGATGGTCACTGCATAACCCAACGATAGGGGGATCATAAAAATCAGCGAGGAATAATTCAGCGCAACCTGATGACTGGCAACAATTTCCGGGCCTAACGGTGCTAACAAAAGGGCAACCACTGTAAACAGGGTGACTTCGCAAAATAAGGCTAGTGCAATCGGCGCACCTAGTTTAAATATGCGGGATATACTATTCCACTGCCAGCCGATGAAATGACGAAACAGGCGGCATTCCTGATACGCCGACGATTTCAGTACATACACAGTCATGGCGATAGCCATAAACCACATCGCCCCGGTAGAGGCGAAACCACAGCCTACACCACCTAATTCCGGGAATCCCCAAACGCCATAAATCAGCAAATAGTTGAGGGGAATATTCAGTAGCAGCCCGGCAAAACCGATACACATGCCCGGAATGGTATGTGACAGCCCTTCGGCATAATTTCGTAATACTTGATAGAAAAGATAAGCCGGCAATCCCAGTAACATGGCATGCAGATAATCGGTGGTTTTCTGTGCCATGACGGTCGATACATCCATCCAATGCAGTAACAGGGGGCTGAAATAAAGCAGAAATCCGGCAGGAATGAACACCAGCAGTGTCAGCCATAACCCTTGTGCTACCGTCGCGGGGATCTGAGCCTGTTTTTGCGCACCATTAAGCTGCGCCACGATAGGTGTCAGCGCCATGATGATGCCTTGGCTGGTCAACACGATGGGCAACCAGAAGCTGCTTGCGACAGATATTGCGGCGAGATCGATGGCGCTGTAGCGGCCCGCCATAATGGTATCTACCAGCGTCATTGCTGTTTGTGCGACCTGTGCCAGAAGAATAGGCAACGCCAGCCGAACAAGACGGCGGATTTCCTGCTGATATTGAATCACGGTATGACCTTTATACTGTTTTGGAAAAAGAGCGCCTGAGTTTCAGGCGTCTTCAGAGTAATCGCTGATAAGTAAATTGGCAGCAGCAAAAGCAGCGTTATTTCGGATGTCTTCAGGCAAATCAGGATTACTGGCGATTTTATCCAAGGTGTTTAAAACAACACGGATTGCATCAGGCATATAGCCTTGATCACCACTTCCGATTTGGCTGTAAACCTCCCTGATTTTGTCGCAATAGGCGAGGTGTTTCATCGGTCATTCTCTGTTAACTATAAACGCCGACACTATAGCCATAAGCAGTTCAACCTGCCAGTTTATCCCTGTTAGATGGCTAAAATTAGCGCAATATGATGGTGAACCCGGGCTTCCAGCGCAGGATCTTGATGTAATTGCACCAGCAATGGATATAACGCATAGATAATCTGTCTGCTTTGATGCCCTTGAGGTAAAGGCCATGCCTCCGTGTATCCCTGCATAAAATCATCATAATTTGGGCTAAAAGTGGTCAGCCAGGCTAAATCTAATTCCCGATCACCACAATAACAGGCGTTATCTGGCAAAAAGAGCCCGGCACTGGTCACTAATATGTTATCTGGCAACAGTTGCCCGTGGAGTAAGCAAGGCTCCGGGTGATGGTGATGCAGCAAGCGATGTATCACACTGGTGATATCTGAAATATTAAAAAGGTGTTTCCCTTTTTCCTGATGCAGTTGCAGTTGCCAGCCAATGCGTTGCTCAGAAAAAAAAGAGGCCCAGTTTTTTTGCCAACGGTTTGGCTGAATTTGTTGATAAATGAAGGTGTCTTCTTCCCAGCCATACATGCCTTGCTGACATTCCCGGTGCATTTTGGCAAAGTGTTTACCCAGCGCACTCCATTCATTTGGCAGCGGCGGGCTTTCTTCGACATCAAAGGTTTCAAAAACAACAAAACATTGATCGGCTGTTGAGCCATATAAAACGATTTTTGGTGATACCAGCCAATCAGCCATTAACGACAAATTGCGTGTCACTATGTCGAATTTAGTGGCCATTGACTTAGGCGTGATACGAACGATGTAGGACTCCCCAAGTTTTTGATCACTGATCTGATAGTAGTTCGAATCCTGGGTGTGCAGCAGTAATTGCCGTTTATCAATACAAAACGGTGTATCCATACAGTCTGTGATCTGCTTTGCTATGGATTGCCACATACAAACCTCCGACCTCAGTTTTCACGCTATCCAAAGTATAGAGCAGGTTATTGAATTCTGAGTGTATCTTTGGTCACATATGTAGCCTTTGCATTTTTATCTCGATATTTCTGACAGATGACTTAAATAAACGCTCAAAATGCACCAGAATAAATAACAGTGAAGTAATTATAAGGAGAACAGCATGTCTGCTGCCGATGGAACTATGGAATTCGAAGATATGCTGATTAAGCTGGCCACGGAAAATGGTTCAGACTTATATCTGGCAACCGGCGCCGTGCCCAGTATCAAATTTAATGGTGTGTTAACACCGATCCAGGAACGTCCGATGGAGTTAGGCCAGGTTGCCGAGATCGCCAATCGGATCATGGATGAAGAACAGCGCATTATTTTTGATAAAGAATTGGAAATGAACTTAGCGCTTTCGCTATCTAAAGTAGGGCGTTTCCGCGTCAATATTTTCCGCCAACGTAATGAGATTTCCATCGTTGCCCGTAATATCAAATTAGATATTCCGACTTTTGAAGAGTTGAAATTGCCACCTGTTTTACTCGATGTAATTATGGAAAAACGAGGGTTGGTGTTGTTTGTTGGTGCAACAGGTTCGGGTAAATCAACAACGCTGGCTGCGCTGATCGATCACCGTAATACCAATACCAGCGGGCATATCATTACGATTGAAGACCCTATCGAATATGTTCATCCGCACAAAAAGAGCATCATCAACCAACGTGAAGTAGGGGTAGATACCCGCAGTTTCCATGCAGCCTTGAAAAATACCTTACGTCAGGCGCCTGATGTTATTTTGATCGGGGAAATTCGTGACCGCGAAACCATGGAACACGCATTAGCGTTCGCAGAAACCGGGCATTTAGCTATTTCAACCTTGCATGCAAATAATGCAAATCAGGCATTGGATCGTATTATCAACTTCTTCCCGGAAGAGCGTCGTCCGCAATTGATGAACGATTTAGGGAATAACCTGAAAGCATTCGTCTCGCAACGACTGGTTAAAACAAAAGACGGAAAACGACGCGCCGCCATTGAAGTGCTGCTGGGAACGGCAACAATTCAAGATATGATCCGCCGAGGTGATTTCGGCAATATTAAAGAGATCATGGAAAAATCAGTCAACTTGGGTATGAAAACATTCGACCAATGTTTGTTTGAATTGTTCTGTGAAGGCGCTATTGACGAAGAGGAAGCGCTCCGGAATGCTGACTCTGTTAACAACTTAAAACTGAAAATTAAACTACATACCGAAAATGGCGCACTCAAAATGTCGGGGCAGGTGTTAAGCTGGGAGCTGGACCCAATCAAACACGATGAGCCAGATCCTTTTTTCTGATTGATTTAGGTTTTTAATTCTCACAACAGACCGGCGTATGCCGGTTTGTTTTATTGGCATTCGAGGTTTTTATGTCGTTGGAATGGCTGGCACTGGTGTCGGCTTTTTTGTGGGCTTGTGCCAGTTTGTTATCGGCTACACCGGCTCGTCATCTGGGGACGTTTGCTTTCAGCCGCTGGCGCATGGCTTGTGTCAGTTTGATGTTAGGCGCAATGAGTCTGGTTAGTGGTGGTTTCTACACGCTGTCACTATCGCAAATTGGTATGATGGCAGCGTCCGGGTTAATTGGTATTTTTATTGGTGATACCTGCTTATATGCATGCATGAATCGGGTTGGTCCACGTCGTGCCGGGTTGCTGTTTGCTACTCATGCCGCATTTTCCGCTTTGTTTGGTATTTGGCTGTTTCAAGAACATCTTTCTGTGCAGGGGTGGGCAGGGGCAGTTTTAGTTTTAGCAGGGGTGATGGTTGCTGTCGCCTTCAGTGGAAATAAACCCCAGAAGCTGGAATATAACCATGGTGCCTTATGGCTGAGTTTGGCATTGGGATTAATTGCCGCACTTTGTCAGTCACTCGGAACTATTATTGCAAAACCCGTAATGTCAGCAGGCGCTGATCCGATAGCTGCATCCTGTGTGCGTATGTTAGTTGCGTTTGCGGCGCATGCGGGGTTGCGGATAGCTCAGGTACCTTTTAGTAAGGCCTCATCACCACTGACATTACGCGTGTTTGGTATCATCTGCCTTAATGGTTTGCTGGCGATGGTGTTAGGCATGACTATCTTTCTGTTTGCACTAAGGCACGGCAATGTGACACTGGTTGCTATCTTCTCATCAACATCGCCGGTCATGTTGTTGCCGATCCTCTGGCTTTTTACCCGACAACGGCCCAGCCTGGGATCATGGCTGGGCGCGATATTGGTTGTTTGCGGAACTGGATTGGTGTTAGCCCGTTAAAACAGGCTGATCTCTTCTGCTGTCAGTGCCCGGAAGCTACCTTCCGGGAGATTGGCATCTAAGCTCAACGCGCCAATTCGTTCACGATGTAAGCGTTCAACATGGTTACCTACGGCGGCAAACATACGTTTGACCTGATGGTATTTCCCTTCGTGAATGGTGAGTAATACTTCACATGGTGTAACGATTTCCAGTTGCGCTGGTCGTGTCGGTTGGGTTTCGCTGCGTAGCAGAATTCCTTCCGCAAATAGCTTACTGGTTTCATCAGAAACAGGATCTGCCAGCCAGACACGATAGGTTTTATCGCATTGCTTTCTTGGCGAGGTGACCCGGTGTGACCACTGACCATCGTTAGTAACTAGCACTAATCCTGTAGTGTCAACATCAAGTCGGCCAGCAGCATGTAACTCATCAGCCTGTGGTATATCAAACAGGCGAGTAATGCCAGGATGGTTAGCATCAGCATTAGCACAAACATAACCCTGCGGTTTATGTAGCATAAAGTAAAAGAGGTTTTCCCCTGGTTTTTGCAGGTTGCTATCATCAAGCAGAATAATATCCTGCTCATTAACATGTAGAGAACCACTTTTCGTTATGGCACCATTAACAGTGATGCGACCTGATCTCAATAACAGAGATGCTTGTGAGCGGGAAATACCAAGACATTGGTGAAGGTGTTTATCTAAGCGCATTATTTTTCAGTTTTGTGAAACCATTGGTTTATTGTGCTCTATTGTATTGCTTTTATAGTTGTATGAAAGTTTTAATATAAAATAGTATATGTGTTACTGCTTTTTCAGGATCATGAATGCCTTCTTTACAATTATCTACTGAAAACTATCGGAACGTAGCTATCCGCGACATCAAGTTAGGCATGTTCGTGGTGGCTGTTACCAAACAGAAAGGCGATATTCATTTTAAACCTGGAATGGTTTCCAGTGAGACCACCTGTCGTTCATTACAATCTATGGGTGTTTTAGAAGTCAGAATTGATCTTTCTCGTAGTAAACACCAGCAAGAAATTCTCCTTGAAAACCCGGAATCAAACCTTGCGCCTGAAGAGCAAGAACAAGAAATTCTGACTGCGACCGAAAAGACTGAATCGCGTAAACGAGCACAAAAACTTTACGCGGAAGCAAAACTTTTACAGACTAAATTATTAGATGCACTGAAAAATGGTGAAGTAGTCGATATTGCACCGTTAGAAGAAATGGCGGATGAAATGGTTGATTCCATTTTCAAAAACCCGGATGCCATGGTTTTTCTATCTCGTATTAGAGAGAAAGACACCTATTTAATGGAGCATTCCCTGAATGTTGGGATGTTACTGGCGAATTTTGGTCGCTTTCTGAAGTTATCCCGGCAAACGATTAAAGAGTTGCTGGTTGGCGGATTGTTGCACGATACCGGCAAAATCATGGTTCCGGATGAAATACTGCATAAGCCAGGTCGATTAACCATCGATGAATTTGCCATCATGAAAAAGCATGTGGAATATAGTGTTCAATTTCTGGATAAGTCAGAAGGGATTAGTAAGATCGTTCGCACAGTGGCGGCCAATCATCACGAACGACTCGATGGTTTGGGTTATCCACGCGGGTTAAAAGGAATGGAGTTGTGTCTGGTCTCGCGGATCAGCACTATTGTGGATGTGTTTGATGCCTTAACTGCCGATCGTTGTTACAAAAAAGGCATGCAGGCTACACAAGCATTCCACATATTGTTGCAAGGTGCTGGGACGCAGTTTGATGAGACTCTGGTTAAGCAATTTATAAAATGTATGGGAATATATCCCATCGGTAGCTTGGTAAAGCTGAAAACAGGGAAGTTGGCGTTTGTAATCGAGAGTAATACTGACGCTCCATTACGGCCTGTGGTGAAAATCATCTACAGTACAAAAGGGCAACATTATCTCGACGTTAAGATTGTTGACTTGGCCAAGAATGCTACGGAAGAAATAGAAAATGTTGTTCATCCTAAAGCTTATGGAATAGACATTAGTAAATTTTATTAAATACGCAATTAGCCAGACACACTTATTCGGCATGTCTGGCTATCACAAAACTGAAAGCAGTTGTTTTTCAGCATCGCTGATTTGTTTGTTACAAAAAATCTCTAACTCATCCAGTGGTAGGGGGCGACTGAATAGATAACCCTGATAGGCGTGACACCCCAAACGGGCCAGATAATCTCTTTGTGCTTCAAGTTCAACACCTTCCGCAATAACGTTCAGATTCAGGCTCAAACCCAGTGCAACCACCATTTTCGCAATCGCGGCATCATTGGTGTCGTTAATAATATTTCTGACAAAGCTCTGGTCAATTTTCAGTTGATCGAGTGGTAAACGTTTCAGGTAGGAAAGTGAAGAGTAGCCAGTACCAAAATCATCCAGAGAGAAACATACCCCGTGCGCTTTTAATAACGTCATTTTGATAATGATATCTTCTATATCATTGACCAGCATACTTTCGGTTAATTCCAGCTTCAGACGTAAAGGATTCGCCCCGGTTTGTTCCAGAATATTCAACACCTCTTCGACAAAATTGGCTTGATGGAACTGACGCGCACTGACATTGACAGCTATTACCAAGTTGGCCATTTCTGCATTATTTGCCCATGACGCAATTTGCGTGCACGCAGTACGTAGAACCCAACGACCCAACGGTAGGATCAGCCCACTCTCTTCAGCCAGTGGAATGAAATCAGCGGGTGAGACCATACCTCGTTGAGGATGTTTCCAGCGTAGCAGAGCTTCTACGCCGATCAGACGACCGGAGCTGATCACTTGTGGCTGGTAATAGAGTTGGAATTCTTCTTTTAGAATAGAATTACGCAGATCGTCTTCCAATGCTGCCCTTATCATCAACATGTCCTGCATTTTTTGATCGAAGAAACGGATCGTATTCCGTCCGGCAGCTTTTGCTTCGTACATTGCCATATCAGCGCGTTTCAGTAATTCTTCTACGCTCTCATGGTGATCGATAAACAATGTCACGCCGATGCTGGGTGTGCTGTATCGCAAGTGGTTTTCAATCTGATAGCATTGATTGAGGGCAAAAAGTATTTTTTCGCTAACATTTTTGGCCAATGCTGCGGCTTCCTCCATATCTTTGCTTAGATCTTCCAATAGAACGACAAATTCGTCGCCGCCCAAGCGGGCCACCGTATCATCCTGGCGCACACAAGTGATTAACCGCTGAGCGACTTGTTGTAATAAGTAGTCTCCGCTGTCATGTCCATAAGTGTCATTCAGGGTTTTAAAGTCATCCAGATCAATAAACAATAACGCACCACATTTTGCGCTGCGGAAACTGGATATCAGAGCGTGTTTGAGTCGATCCAGTAATAACCGGCGATTGGGTAATTGCGTGAGGGGGTCATAAAAAGCCAGATTATTAATTTCTGACTCTGCTGCTTTGCGGTTAGTGATATCTTCAAATACCCAGATACTGCCAGACTGTGGATCGTTAGGGTTAAGACCGCTGCCTCGTAATCGCGCCCAAAATTCACTGCCATCCTGGCGTTTCAATTGTAGCTCTTCTGCAAATCCGCCTTGAACAGTTGCCATTGCGGCCAAAGCGCGTTCCCGAATCGCGATAAATTGCTCATTCGATAAATAGAGACTTTTCGATGGTAAGCCGTGCATTTTATTGTGAGCATAACCGAAGATTTCTTCGGCATGTCGATTGGCAAGTTGGATTACGCTGTGGCGAATAAAAATAACCCCAGCGGGTACGTTGCTCAAAATCGCTTGTTGCTCAGCAAAAGCGGCACGAAGATCTTGCCGCATCTGATCGAGCTGCGTAGCTAAATCTCCGATTTCATCCGCGCGTTGCCAACCTACCGCGTGATCAAAATTACCATCGGCCAACTGATGGGAAAAGTCGGTCAGTGCAGTTAGTGGTTTCAATACGCGGTAATGCAAAGCGACCAGAATAAGTATAAGGGCTAGTACAAACTGAATAAGAAAAATACAGGTATATGCGAATTGATCCTGTTCCGACTTTTGTCTCATTAATCCGTCATCAACGTCTAACTCAACAAAACCAGCTAATTCGTTATTCAGTGTTAACGCTTGCGATGCTGAATGTAGTGTTCCCAATCTGCGCTCAGGATGTGTCAGATTTAATATAGGTTCGTGTTTGGTATCGCTGATGGTTATCCGAATGACTTGTGGATCGAGTAACAGAGCATTGGCGATTTTGTCGGCGGAATTAACATCAAAATTCCATACCGGCAGAGCCAGACTGTTGGCTAACAGAACTACTTTGTCATTAAGGTAAGATTCGATTTCTTTTGCCGTATTATCCTGACGGAGATAGTTCAGCGCGGCAATGCCAATCAGCGCCGGAACTAATAATCCCGCGCACATCGCGATCACGATGCTAGTGCTCAGACTGCGGAATTTAAATGCTGATTTTAACGAGGGCAGGTGAGTTAGCATCAGTGTGCGCTCATTAGTTTACGGATCTCCGGAGCCAGATAATTTTCTTTTGTTATCAACTTGGCTTCAGTAAAGGTCGTTTTTGTTGTGGTTGCTTTGTTGTTTACGGCAGCAACCGCAGCTTTTATGCTGAGATAGCCCATTTGTCGCGGATTTTGAATAACTAAGCCATCAACATCACCTGTTTTTAGCCCATCCAACAGGAAGTCACTGGCATCAAAACCAACTAATTTTGTTTTGCCAGCCCGGCTTGCGTTACGCAAGGCGCGCAATACACCATCTGCGGCCGATTCATTAACGGCAAAGATACCGTCAATTTCTGGGGTTTTCTTTAATAACTCTGTCGCGCTATGCAAGGCTTTACCTCGTGAACCACCACCATAGACATCGGCAATGATTTTCATATCAGGCGCATTTTTTTGCAGGTAGTCAATAAAGCCCTGTGCCCGATCATCAGTAGACGCACTACCTGCGACAATCCGGAAAACGACTATACGGCCTTGTTTATTCAATACATTAGCCAGATGTTTTGCGGCTAATTGTCCACTGGCATAATTATCGGTAGTAATGGAGGTTTGATGAGCAGTTCCATTAACAGCGGAATCTACCACGATCACTTTTATTCCTTGGTCCACTGCTTTTTGAATCGGTGCAACGAGACGTTCTCTGTCTGTGGGCGCAATAATGATGGCATCAACATTTGGACGGGAATACGTCTGTAAAATTCGAATTTGAGCATCGGTGTCGTCGTTATAGGAAGGGCCACGCCAAGTGAAAATGATATTGTTCTGTGTCTTAACTTCCTTAATTGCCTCATCTACCCCGGAACGCATAATATCCCAAAAGACCTGATCACTGGATTTTGGAATAAATACAATGTTCAAATCTTTACCTTTGGCTATAGCGGGCAGAGTAATGAAGAACAAACAGCTCAACATGATCAACAGGTAATTCTTCATAATTATCCCTTGATTCGATACTAACGCCTGGTTCCGCTGACTATTGATAAATGTCAGTAGTAAAAAATTTGTGCTCGATTGAATAGCTTTTTCAATAAGTATTGCCTGTCAGGTGTAATTTTGCACAGAGTTTTTCGACATGGAGTCAAATATGGTTTGATGAAAAATCATGCAAAAACGAAAGAAGTCGATAGCGGGAAGATTGATTTTATTCGTTTAGAGAGGAAAAACATAAAAAGAGCGTATAAAAAAAGCCACCTAATCAGGTGGCTTTTAAATTTGGTTGCGGGAGCAGGATTTGAACCTACGACCTTCGGGTTATGAGCCCGACGAGCTACCGAGCTGCTCCATCCCGCGTCAATGGAGCGCATAATAGTGAGCTGACTCACATTTGGCAAGGAGTATTTTCAGCTTATTTTACCGTTGCTCAATAAGTTAGCAATTCGCTGATAAATGCAACAATCAGTATCTTCCCGTCAATTCATATCTGTTTTAGCAATTCACAGCTATAATGCGCGTTTATTTGTACCGATGAATTAGAGACGAATGGCTGACTTTTTTGCAACATGCCCGAAAGGGTTAGAATCTATACTGGCTGCTGAACTATCAGGGCTTGGCGCATCCGATATTAAAGAAACAGTCGCGGGTGTCGCATTTAGCGGTGAGCTTGAAGTGGCATACCGGGCATGTTTGTGGAGTCGTTATGCGTCCCGTATCGCATTAGAATTAACTTCTTTTTATGCTGATACCGATCTGGATCTTTATCTCGGCTGTTTCAGCGTGCCGTGGGAAAATCATTTCTCTGTAGACCAATCATTTGCCGTCGATTTCTCTGGATCATCCAAAGCAATTAACAATACCCAATATGGCGCGTTAAAAGTTAAAGATGCCATCGTCGATCGTTTTACTAAGCGTAGCGGTGTTCGTCCTTCAGTCGATAAAAAAATCCCTGACGCGCGCGTATTAGTACACTGGAAAAAAGATACTGTTACCGTTTCTCTCGATTTATCTGGTCCGGCATTGCATCAACGTGGCTATCGTGACGAAACGGGTGAAGCACCGCTAAAGGAAAATCTGGCCGCCGCCGTGTTAGCCCGTAGTGGTTGGCAAAATGAGCCGTTGCTCGATCCGATGTGCGGTTCTGGCACGCTGTTGATTGAAGCTGCAATGCAGGCTTGTGATATGGCGCCAGGCTTATTACGTCGTCGTTTCGGCTTTGAAGGCTGGTTAAAGCATCAGCCAGAAATTTGGTTGCCAATTATGGCTGAAGCCTCTGTGCGGGCGAAACGCGGGCATAAAGAGGCACTGTTACAAGCAGATCGTTTTGTTGGGTTTGATATTGATACCCGAGTATTGCAGCGCGCTAAAGCGAATGCGAACCGAGCTGGTGTTGGTGACCTGATCCGTTTTGAATCCGCCGATGTGATGCAGTTGCATAATCCTTGGCCAAACAGCAAGGGTTTCTTAGTCAGCAACCCGCCGTATGGTGAACGTCTGGGCGAATTCCCGGAACTGTTGAAACTATACCAAAGTTTAGGCAGCGCATTGCGTACCGAGTTTCAGGGCTGGCGCGTGACAATTTTATCCGCATCACCGGAACTATTGAGCTGTCTGCGTCTGCGCGCAGAAAAACAATACCGTCTATTTAATGGCGCGTTGGAATGTCAGCTGCGTAATTATCAAATTGCGGATAATTCTGTCGCATCACAGAAAATGGTGGCGGAAGATTTTGCCAACCGTTTGCGTAAAAATATCAAAACGTTGGATAAATGGGCTCAGCAGGAAGGCATCGATGCTTATCGTATCTACGATGCTGATTTGCCAGATTATAACGTGGCGATCGACCGTTACACGAACCATCTGGTTATTCAGGAATATGCACCGCCGAAAACCATTCCAGAGCATGTTGCGCGTCAGCGTATTCTCGATTTGATGCAGGCAGCTATTGAAGTTACCGGTGTACCGGGTAAAAACGTGATCCTGAAAGTGCGTGAGCGCCAGAAGGGTGAGTCGCAATATCAGAAACTGAATGCCGAAGGGCAGTTGCTCGAAGTCAAAGAGTACAACGCGAAGTTTTTGGTCAACCTGCGTGATTATTTGGATACGGGTCTGTTCTTGGATCACCGTTATACCCGCCGTATGTTAGGACAAATGGCAAAAGGAAAAGACTTCCTCAATCTGTTCTCTTATACCGGTACCGCTACTGTGCATGCGGCACTCGGTGGCGCACGCACCACCACGACCGTGGATATGTCCCGCACCTATCTGAACTGGGCTCGTGATAACATGCGTCACAATGGCTTAACGAGCTGGCAGCATAAGTTTGAACAGGCAGATTGTTTAGATTGGTTACGTCATTGCGAGCAGACGTTTGACCTGATCTTCATCGATCCGCCAACCTTCTCGAACTCTAAACGTATGGACGATACGTTTGATGTGCAGCGCGATCATATTGATGTGATGGCGATGCTGAAAAAAATTCTGAATCCAGACGGCTTGATTGTTTTCTCGAACAACAAACGTCAGTTCAAAATGGATTTTAATGGTCTCGCGGAATTGGGTTTAGTCGCCGAAAATATTAGCGCCAAAACCTTACCAAAAGATTTCGCGCGTAACCCGCATATCCATAACAGCTGGTTGATCCGTCATGCACCAAAGACTGATGTATCGCAGGAGCAAGCTTAATCATCATGGCTATTTATTCTATTCAGCAAGGTTATCTTTCATACAGTGCTGCGCCATTATTAGACCATGTGGAATTACACATCGAGTCTGGTGAACGGCTGTGTCTGGTTGGGCGCAATGGTGCGGGTAAATCTACCCTGATGAAAGTGATCAGCGGCGAAGTGTTACTGGATGACGGCGCTATCACACATTTACAAGATCTGAAAATTGCCCGTCTGGAGCAAGATCCGCCACAAACGGAATCGGCTACTGTTTATGACTATGTCGCTGATGGCGTGGCTGAACTGGGTAAGATCCTGGCTGATTATCATCATCAACTCACGCTATTGGCTGATCAGCATGATGACGAGCGTGTCATGCGTCGTCTAAGCGAATTGCAAGAGCAGCTCGATCAGCAACAAGGCTGGCAATTCGACACACGCATTAGCCAAATCCTCAGCCTATTATCACTGACAGCGGATACTTCGCTGGCCGATTTATCCGGTGGCTGGCTGCGTAAGGTTGCATTGGCTCGTGCACTGGTTAATGAGCCAGATCTGCTGCTGCTTGATGAACCAACTAACCATCTGGATATCGACTCGATCGCGTGGTTGGAAGACTTTTTGCGCCAATACAAAGGTGCGATCGTCTTTATCAGTCATGACCGTGAATTTATCCAACGGATGGCAACCCGTATCGTCGATCTGGATCGTGGTGTATTAACATCATGGCCGGGAAACTATGATGCTTATCTGGCCGGTAAAGAAGAGTGGTTGCGGGTTGAAGAGTTGAAAAATGCCCAGTTTGATAAAAAACTGGCGCAGGAAGAAATCTGGATCCGACAAGGCGTAAAAGCCCGTCGTACCCGTAATGAAGGCCGCGTTCGGGCGCTGAAAGCATTACGTATGGAACGTGGCGAGCGTCGCGAAAAAGTTGGTACATCTAAAATTCAGCTGGACGAAGCGGTTCGTTCCGGGAAAATTATTTTTGAAGGTGAGGGTGTCAATTACAGCATAGAAGGGAAATCACTGATCCGTAATTTTGATTTCCGTGTCATGCGCGGCGATAAAATCGCCCTGATTGGCCCGAATGGTTGCGGTAAAACCACGCTGATTAAATTGTTGTTGGGCGATCTCCAGCCGGATAGTGGATCTTTGTATTGTGGTACCAAATTAGAAGTTGCTTATTTTGACCAGTATCGTCAACAACTCGATCTGGAAAAAACAGTGATGGATAACGTGGCTGATGGTCGTCAGGAAGTCGATTTTGCCGGTCGTCGTCGTCATATTTTAGGTTATTTACAGGATTTTCTGTTCGAACCGAAACGGGCCATGACCCCCGTTAAAGCACTTTCGGGTGGCGAGAAAAACCGCTTATTACTGGCGAAGCTTTTCCTGAAACCATGCAACCTGCTGATCCTTGATGAGCCAACCAACGATCTGGATATCGAAACGCTGGAATTACTGGAAGAGTTACTGGCGGAATACCAAGGTACATTATTGTTAGTTAGCCATGATCGACGTTTCATTGATAACACAGTAACGCATAGCTGGTTGTTTGAAGGTGATGGTCGAATTACCCCTTACGTGGGTGGTTTTGCCGATGTAATGGCGACTCGTCAGCAGCAGGCTGCAAAAGAGGTTACGTCAGCATCAGTGACAAAAAATATGCCTAGTACGCGAGATAAAGAAGAAAAACCAGCAATACCGAAAAAAACTCGTAAACTTTCGTATAAGTTGCAGTCAGAGCTGGACGGACTACCGGCTCAACTGGAACAATTAGAAGCGAATATTGACTCAATACAATCTCAGATCAATCAACCTGACTTTTTCAGTTTGCCAGTAGAGCGCACCAAAGAAATTTTAGATGCCTTACAACAAGCTGAAATGAATTTGGAACAGGCTTTCGCCCGCTGGGAAGAGCTGGAAGCGATGAAGAACGAGGAATAGTGTCTAATGAACATGACCAAAATTGCAGCTATGTTGCCATTGTTGCTGACTGGTACGGCGTTTGCTGATCAGGATCCATTTTATTCAATAACTGAAGTAGTTACTGCTGCAGATAGGGGAAGTGCTAATTTTGGCCCATGGGCGCTGAGTATTTCTGGCGATGGCAATTCTGTTGCCAGCATTGCTGTAACCAGTAATTGGTATTCTTACTTCCGCATGGCGCCTGGCACTATGGATCTGGCTCACCGCTTCCGTTATGAAAATGGATGTACCGGGTTCCTGTCGAGTGCAACTTGTTCCGCTTATCTGGATACATCAAATTGGGCTGCAACCTGGTTTTCGGATTTAAGTGCAAATGCTGCACAAACGTTCAATGTGACGACTGGATCATCGACAGCTGAGACAGCGGCTACCGGTATTGTGACCAAATATGGCCGTGATGAGAGTGAAATTACATCTGTTGGTTATGTTAGTTTAGCTTCGCACCAGAGAAAAGCAGTCGCTACTTTATCTGATACCACCACATATAGTCTGACAGATGGTACTGATTATCCATTTGCTTCCGCTTATGACATAGTCCCAAGTTCATCCGGCTATCTGGTTATTGGAACTGCCGGCGCACAAAAAGCAACGGCATATAGCTATTGTTACAGTAATTCAACGATTGAATCGTATAGCAAATATTGCCCTGGCTATCAAACCCAAGCTGCATTCTGGTCTGTTGCATCTAATGGAACCGTGACAGCGCCTAAGCTAGCGACTTCGTATGATACTTCTGAGTCAACCGATTATCCTTATACTGCCAGTGCTATGAGTATTGCTGAAGTAGATGGTGCATATGTGGCGGTCGGTTATTCAGCAACAGAAGGTTATAATTCAAAACCAAAAAATCTGGCCACATTCTGGAATTTAGGTGATGGTTCTTTAAGTTCAACCCCGACGACTGCTCGAATTTTCTCAAGCAACAGCGACAACCCGGGAACGGATAGTGACTATAGTATTGATAACAGCTGGGCTGTAGGTATCAATAATGATGGCTATATCGTTGGTAACCGCGTGTACCGCAAACTGGTTAGCCGTAATTATCCAACACAGATGTTTGTTGCTAAATACAGCTCTGGTGGGATTACGTCCACATCTATTCCAGTTTCAACGGATGGGGTTAATTCTGAAGCTGCCGCTCTGAACAACCTCAACCAGGTTGTTGGTTGGACTGATGAACGTAGTGATACAACTAAACCAGTATACGGCTCTGTGCCTCGTTTGCAGGAGGCGTTCCTTTACAACATCGCCACGGGTAGTCGTTATGCAATCAATGACCTGATTTGTGGTATCAGTTCAGGCAGCACGTCATGCGCACAAGGTGGAAAATATTACTACATTGAATATGCAAATGGCATCACAGATGACGGTACTATCATCGCATCTGCTCGCCGTTTTGGCAGTTATAGCGATTGGTCGACGCTAAGCAATGGCACAAGTGTCGTTGTGAAACTGAACGTATCTTCAACTACTGCATTTGATAGTAACAATGATGTTCCAGCTAGCTATGTAATTACCAACCAGCTACCTGTGTTTGATTATGGCGCTAGCAGCGGTGGCGGTAGCTTCGGCATCTTTGGTTTGCTGGCTATGGCGGGTGCGGCAGCTGTAGGTCAATATCGCCGTTTTGTAAAGAAAGGTTCATAAGGTTGTCATAGTGACATGATTAAAATGGAGTTCAGCGCAAAAAACGGGTGAACTCCTATTGATCTTTACCCTCAGATCCGATATCAATAAAGACGACAGAGCATCAGTACTGTCGTCTTTTTTCATTGTGGAAAAGAGGAACATTTAGTATGAAGAGACAGAAAAGAGATCGTTTAGAAAGAGCGCGCACCAAAGGTTATCAAGCCGGTTTAGCCGGGCGTTCTAAAGAGGTCTGTCCTTATCAATGTATAGATGCACGAGGTTACTGGTTAGGTGGTTGGCGTGATGCGTTCGATGAGCGGTCACAGGGATACACGGTTAACTAACACGAATTCATATAAAAAGGCTCACTTAGGAAGTGAGCCTTTTTAGTTTTCTGGATCTGAATAATTAGAAAGAAGAGGTATCTTGGAACAAACCTACTTTCAGATCGGTTGCTGAATAGATTGGACGGCCATCAACTTCAACCACACCATCAGCAATACCCATGATCAATTTGCGCATGATAACGCGCTTCATCTGAATTTTATAAGTCACTTTCTTTGCTGTTGGCAGGATCTGACCGGTGAATTTCACTTCGCCAACACCCAATGCACGTCCTTTACCTGGGCCGCCTTTCCAGCCGAGGAAGAAGCCAACCAGCTGCCACATTGCATCCAGACCTAAACAACCAGGCATAACTGGGTCACCAGGGAAATGGCAATCGAAGAACCATAAATTAGATGCGATATCTAGTTCAGCAATGATTTCGCCTTTTTCGAATGCACCGTCAGTGTCAGTGATTTTGACAATGCGATCCATCATCAGCATGTTAGGTGCTGGTAATTGGCTGTTGCCTTCACCAAATAGCTCACCACGGCTACACGCCAGCAGGTCTTCTTTAGTGAAACTGGTACGACCCTGATCGCACAGGGATACTTTAGGAGTATTGGTCATTTCTGCTGACACGCTTATCAAATCCTTATAGTCAATTTTGAACTGGAGAATCTACCCAACATACGGCGACTAAGCAAGTCCAACCAGTGTCCGCAACCTGCGGAAAAGTGTGCTTAATAGCCCATTTCTGCCTGATGGGCCATTTAGGTCGTCTAATCGCTGTCTGATCCGGCCAAACAGGGTTCTTTCATCATCACTCGACCCGGCAGGGCAACCCATCAATAATTCGACGGCTTCTTCAACATGACCGACCGGATAAATATGGAATTGACCATTTTTAACAGCTTCAATCACTTCATCAGATAAGATCAGTTGTAGATAATTTGATTCTGGGATCACGACACCTTGTTTTCCGTTCAGCCCCTGAATCGAACAAACACGGAAGAAACCTTCGATTTTTTCATTCAGTCCACCGACTGGTTGCACATTACCAAATTGGTCTACGGCACCAGTTACAGCCAGATGTTGGTAGATGGGTTGTTGTGCTAAAGCGGAGAGCAGAGCACAAAGGCCGGTAAGAGCAGCGCTGTCACCATCTATTTCACTGTATGATTGTTCGAACACCAGATTGGCTGACAAAGGCGAGGGGTTTTCAGCACCAAACAAAGTAGAGAGGTAACCATGGATGATCATCATGGCTTTCGCATGAATATGACCCGCCAATTCGGCTTTACGTTCAATATCGGAAACATCACCATCGCCCATATGGACGGTAGCGGTTAATCGCACAGGTTCGCCAAAGTCATAAGGGTGCCCCATGATCTGAATAACAGAAAGCCCGTTAATCTGGCCAACGACTTCACCTTCGGTTTGTAACAGGATCTGTTGGTCTACAATACCTTGGTCAGATTGTTCGACAATGTAATTCAGTCGATATTCCTGTTCAGACAACGCCGCTTTAATATGCAGAGAGGTGATCAGCTCCGCACCTTGTTCGGAGGCAATACTGTGAGCCAGTTGCATCAGTGCGACCAGTTGCGTTTCGGCAAAAGAGAGGATGCGTTGGTGTTCACATAAACGACAGGAAAACCGCATCAGCTCTTTAATTGCCGAAGCATCAAAATCCAGTAATTCCCAATGATGACGAATATGGCACAACAACCCGGTAAATTGGGCTACAGAATCTTCATCATATGGAAATTCAGTGATGAGATCGGTTCGCAGGAAAATTTTCTCTGAAAACTCATTATCCAGCAGATTGAATTCTGCAATAGAGATGCGATCACCGACCAGGATCAGTTTGATATCCAATGGTGTTGCTTCTGGCTGGAAAAACGGTGTTTGCGGTGGCGTATCTTCCGGCGCAGACCAATCGAGATAACCAGTAGCCAGTGCATTATGCAGTTTGAACCACAGTTGTGGCTTCATCAGCAATTCATCAACCGGGATGATCAGATAACCGCCATTGGCTTCACGTAATAAACCGGCTTCCAGTAAATGGTGGTTACTGTAGACGCTACCTTGTTCTGTCACATAATTGATAGAGCCAAACAGGGAACGCCAGGTTAAATCTCGCGCGTAAATGACTGGCGGCTGTGGTTGCAGTTGGTGGATCATCAGATTCATCAAAACCGGATGAGTAAACACACCATCTTGTGCCACATGCGCGGACAGTTCCGTCAGGTATTCAGCCAGTTTTTCATCATTATCTTGTTTCCGCAGGATCTTATTAACCAGTTCTTCTGCGTCTAGTTTTAGTCGCAGCAATTTGAACAGGTCATCTAGTAAGTCGCAAAACTCCGGGCCGGTACCTGCCTTCAATTTCAGCCATATTGGGCGAAAAGGGTTTTTCAGATTTTCGGTATAGCAAAGATCAAAACTACGATTAAATGGTTTTGGGCAGTCATCAATCAGATCCATGATGACGCGTTCGTAGTTGACGCCCGGAAAACCACTTAACAGTAAAGCGGGACAGCTTTGGCTGGCAGTATTGAGGCGCAAAATAGCTGATGCCGCACGTTCTTGCGTTTCAGCGAAACTAATCGGTTGAACAGAGGATAATTTCTCGCACGACAAATCTGAAAAGTCGGGAAGGAGGGCTTCTGCAGCTAGTTCTGTCACTTAAATTTAATTCCTTTGCTATAGACTAGATGATTATACCTGACAGAATCCGTAAACCTATCTCTTCTCGTTATCTATCAAAAAACGAATTTCGTAATTTGATTACACAAATGAAATTAAAAAAAGATTAAATCACGCTAATAAATGATCTAAAACAATAAAAAACAGATATGCGCTGCTTTGCTGACCAAAAAATTTTGCCATTACGTAAAAAAATTACAAATCATGCTGGACATTTGTACGATTAGGATCAAGAATTAACACATTGACTCAGCTTCTGCTTTGTCTTCACTGTTTCCTTTGTTGTTGTGTGTTGTTGCCCATCAAGTGGTTGCCGGTGATTCACCCCCACTAAACCAGTTGAAAGGGCATTTCTTTTTACTGATTATTGTCAGTGCCTCGTTTTTTGGGGTAACCGAAAGGTTACCCCTTTTATTTTGGTTTTTTTATGAATGCATTCCAACGATTGAGACAACAACGACTGGCGAAAGCGACAAAGCCATTTAATGCCCGTGGCGGATCGATTGCCCGCTGCGAAGGTTGCGGTTTACCGACCGTGCAGTGTGCTTGTGCATTAAAACCAGAAGGTATGCCGCAAGCAGCGTTCTGTTTATTGATGTATGACACCGAGCCAATGAAACCTTCCAACACTGGTCGATTGATTGCCGATATTTTTCCGCATGATACTTACGCCTTTATGTGGTCGCGCACAGAGGTTAATGAGGGGTTACTGGCTTTATTGGCTGATCCGACTTATTCACCGGTTGTGGTGTTTCCAGAAAGCTATGTGCAGGAAGGCGAACGCGTAGTAATCAGTACCGTAGAGACATTACCAAACCGGCCGCTCTATATTTTGCTTGATGGCACATGGAGCGAAGCACGGAAAATGTTTCGAAAAAGCCCATATCTTGAGCAATTTCCAGTAGTGTCTGTGCAACCACAAACCTTGTCAGCTTATCGTTTGCGCGTAGCATCTAACGAAAATCAGCTTTGTACTGCAGAGGTTGCTTGTTGTTTATTACAACAACAAGGTGATATTGCCGCGTCAACCATGTTGCATGACTGGTTTTCGTTGTTCCGCCAGCGTTATTTAACGATCAAACCGCACCATCAACAGTTTCTAACAGACATATCATCCGCATAATCTAATAATATGTTCAAACTGGGCTACATAAACACAATGAAGCCACACCAAGTTCCTCTTCGCCGGACATTAGTGGTCGCGCTGGTGTACTGCTGTGTTAGGCTGTCTGCTCGTGTTTTTCTGAGGACGTAACGTCAAGCAAAGGCAAATCAAGCACCAAGGTTGAGTCGGGTTTTCCGCAGCAAGTCAGCACTTCACCGGCAGGAATAAAAGCCAGTGGCAGGGTAGGATAACTGACTTCCCCAGACACCAGCTTACAGCGGCAAGCACCACAATACCCATTGCGACATTGATATTCGATCTGATGACCAGTACGCAACAAGCCATCCAGCAGACTTTCGTCGCTGGAAAGCTTAAACGTTGTATGCGGGGTTATTATGGTGATCTTTTCCCGTTTCATCGGTTCCGATTTGTTCCTATCGAGTCATGCTAGATGCAAGATTACAGCAGGAAATCGCCGAGATCATCCGGGTTTACTTCCGAATCGATCTGACCCACCAGATAAGAGCTAATTTCGACTTCTTGCGGGGCAACTTGCACGTTATCTGAGTTCAGCCAGGTATTGATCCACGGCAGTGGATTCTGACGATCAGCATCAAAAGCTAATGGTAAACCGACACCTTGCATCCGCACGTTAGTAATAAACTCGACGTACTGGCACAGAATATCTTTGTTCAAACCGAGCATGGAACCATCTTTAAACAGATAAGCTGCCCACTCTTTTTCTTGTTCCGCGGCTTTTTTGAATAGATTAAAGCACTCATCATGCAATTCGCGGGCAATTTCAGCCATTTCAGGATCATCACTGCCTTCGCGCAAGATATTCAGCATGTGCTGTGTGCCGGTTAAATGTAAGGCTTCATCGCGGGCAATCATCTTGATGATCTTGGCATTACCTTCCATCAGTTCACGTTCAGCAAAGGCAAAAGAGCAGGCAAAACTGACATAAAAACGGATCGCTTCCAGCGCATTTACGCTCATCAGACACAGATAAAGTTTCTTTTTCAGCTCGCGGCGTGAAACTACCACGGTTTTGCCATTAACCTGATGCGTACCTTCACCCAGTAACTGCCAGTATTGGGTCAGCTCAATCAGTTCATCATAATAACCGGCGATGTCTTCTGCGCGTTTGATGATTTGTTCGTTCACTACGATATCATCGAAAACCACGGCCGGATCATTCACGATATTACGGATGATGTGGGTGTAGGAGCGGGAATGAATAGTTTCAGAAAATGCCCAGGTTTCGATCCAGGTTTCCAGTTCCGGTAAAGAAACCAGCGGTAATAAAGCCACGTTAGGGCTGCGTCCTTGGATGGAATCCAGCAGGGTTTGATATTTCAGGTTGGAAATAAAAATATGCTGTTCATGCGGCGGCAACGCCTGATAATCGATACGATCTTGCGAAACATCGACTTCTTCCGGGCGCCAGAAAAATGAGAGTTGTTTCTCGATCAGACGTTCGAAAACTTCATATTTTTGCTGGTCATAACGCGCCACGTTAACGGTCTGGCCGAAAAACATCGGCTCTTTGCGGGCATCGTTAGGTTGTTTTGAGAAAGTGCTATACGCCATTATTCTATTCCTGCTTATAAGTATTAAGGCCTCTCAATGAGAGGCCATACCTGCTTAAATCTTACATGCACCGCCAGCGCAATCATCAGCTTGTGCTACCTGTAGCTGCGCATCATCCGCACCGTCACGGGTGTTATGGTAATACAGCGTTTTCAGACCGTATTTATAGGCAGTTAGCAGATCTTTCAATAGCTGTTTCATTGGCACTTTGTGGCCTTCAAACCGGCTAGGGTCATAGCTGGTGTTGGCAGAAATCGCCTGATCGACGAATTTTTGCATCACACCAACTAATTGCAGGTAGCCATCATTGTTTGGTTGGTTCCACAATAACTCGTAGTTATCTTTCAGTTCCGTGTAATCAGGCACAACCTGACGCAAAATGCCGTCTTTTGATGCTTTCACGCTGATCAATCCACGTGGCGGTTCAATACCGTTGGTGGCATTGGCGATCTGACTGGAGGTTTCAGAAGGCATCAGCGCAGTCAGCGTTGAGTTACGCAGACCGTGTTGTTTGATTTCGTTGCGCAGTGTTTCCCAATCCAGATGTAATGGCTCTTGGCACAGATCATCCAGATCTCGCTTGTAAGTATCGATCGGCAGAATACCCTGTGCATACATGGTTTCATTGAAACGCGGGCAAGCGCCAGATTCTTTCGCCAGTTTTACCGATGCTTTCAGCAGGTAATATTGGATCGCTTCGAAAGTACGATGCGTCAGGCCCAATGCTGAACCATCGGAGTAACGCACGCCGTTTTTCGCCAGATAATAGGCGTAGTTGATAACACCGATACCTAACGGACGACGCCACATTGCGCCATTATTGGCGGCTGGAATTGGGTAATCCTGATAATCTAACAACGCGTCTAACGCACGCACAGCCAGTTCAGCCAGTGGTTCCAATTCATCCAGTGATTCAATAGCACCTAAGTTAAACGCAGACAGCGTACACAGGGCGATCTCGCCTTTTTCATCCAGATAATGATCCAGTGCTTTAGTTGGCAGCGCGATTTCCAAACACAAATTGCTTTGGCGGATCGGCGCCACGGCTGGATCAAACGGACTGTGTGTGTTGCAATGATCGACGTTCTGAATGTAGATTCGACCCGTACCAGCACGTTCCTGCATCAGCAATGAAAACAGTTCAACCGCTTTGAGCTGACGCTTACGGATCGCCGGGTCTTGTTCATATTGCAGATACAGACGTTCAAATTCGGTCTGATCAGCAAAGAAAGCATCGTATAAACCCGGAGCATCCGATGGCGAGAACAGCGTGATATTGCCGCCTTGGATCAGACGCTGATACATCAGACGGTTGATTTGCACACCGTAGTCCATATGACGAACGCGGTTTTCTTCCACGCCACGGTTATTTTTCAAGACCAGCAGTGATTCAACTTCCAGATGCCACAGTGGGTAGAACACAGTGGCCGCACCACCACGAACGCCGCCTTGAGAGCAACATTTCACCGCAGTCTGGAAGTATTTATAGAACGGGATACAACCGGTGTGGAAGGCTTCGCCACCACGAATTTCACTACCTAATGCACGAATACGACCGGCGTTGATACCAATACCGGCACGCTGAGAAACGTAACGCACGATAGAAGAGGCAGTTGCGTTGATAGAATCTAAGCTGTCACCACACTCGATCAAGACACAAGAGCTGAATTGACGGGTAGGGGTGCGCACGCCAGACATAATTGGTGTCGGCAGCGAAATTTTGAAGGTAGAAACTGCATCGTAAAAATGTTTGATGTAATCCAAACGCGTAGTTCTGGGATAATTAGCAAACAGACATGCCGCCACCAACATATAGAGGAACTGCGGGCTTTCGTAGATTTCACCGGTTACACGGTTTTGCAGCAGGTATTTACCTTCCAGCTGTTTAACCGCCGCGTAAGCAAAATGCATATCCCGTTCGTGCACCAGATAGCTATCCAGCAGATCGAACTCTTCTTGGCTGTAATCAGTCAGTAATTGCTGGTCGTAACGACCGGCTTCCACTTGTGTTTTTACCTGCTCAAATAAAGAAGGTGGTGTGAAACCGCCATAGGCTTTTTTGCGCAGATGGAACATCGCCAGGCGAGCAGCCAGATATTGGTAATCAGGTGCTTGTTCGGAAATTAGATCAGCCGCCGATTTGATCAGGGTCTCATGGATGTCGGATGTGCGAATTCCATCATAAAACTGGATATGAGCACTTAACTCAACCTGCGAGACAGAAACACCCTGTAAGCCTTCTGCAGCCCATGTTACAACGCGGTGGATCTTATCCAGATTAAGTGGCTCGGTAACGTTATCCCGTTTCGTGACCATCAAGCTGACTGTCATGGTAACTCCCGTATTTGTTGTTTAAGAAAACACTATATGTAGTGCTTATGATGTATATAAAATACAACATAAAGAATAAAAGCGATAGCTTGACAAAAACTGGTTGTTGAAAAATGTAGCAGCAAATCACACGAATGGAGAAAATAAATGGCTCTTAAAAAGAGCCAGCGGTGTTTTCAGAAGGGTTAACAGAAGCCTGATTTTTAGCGAGATAACCATGCTAATAAGCTGTGTGGATCCGCCATTTCAACGTCTGCTAACCAGTCAGTCAGGCATTCATTTTCCGCAATATAGCCCCATGCTGCAATAGCGGTAGTCATTCCAGCATTACGTCCGGCTTCGATATCACGGATATGATCGCCAATATAGAGACAATCTTTTGCCGCCACCCCGATTTGCTCACAGGCATGCCATAACGGCTCTGGATGTGGTTTTCGTAACGGCAGGGTATCGGCACTGACTGCGACTGCACAGTTAGGTAACTCGGTTACTAAAGCTAGCAGCGGGTCAGTTAAAAAAGCTGGTTTATTGGTAACGACACCCCATGGAATGGCACTGCTATTTAACCAAGTAATCAGTTCAACCATGCCATCATAAGGGCGCGTACCGATATATAAATGTTGTGCGTAATGGTCTAACAACTGTTGCCGTAAAATAGTTAAGTCGTGTTGTGCTTGCTCGATTTCAGAAAGTCCGGCCTTAATTAACGCCAACGCGCCATCAGACGCGGTTTGCCGGATCACGAAATCCGAGAGCGGTGCTTTACCTATTTGCGCTAACACGTGATTGGCGGCCGCACCGAGATCGGGCGCGGTATCCAGCAACGTACCGTCTAAATCAAATAAAACTGCCGCAAAGCGTGACTGTGTCATAGTGGCTTTTCACAGAAAATTTGATAGTTAACCGAAACATCGTCTGACAGCTTAAAGTGTTCAGTCAGTGGGTTATAGCGTACCCCTTTGACTTGTTTGGTCAGCAAATCGGCGCTGTCACAACAACGGATAAGTTCAGCCGGTCGAATAAATTTCGCGTGATCATGCGTTCCTTTAGGTACGATCTTCAAAACTTGTTCTGCTGCCAGAATCATCAATAACCAGGATTGTCTGGTGCGGTTAATAGTCGAGAAAAAAAGTTTTCCGCCTGGTTTGGCTAATTTGGCACAAGCACGCACGATAGAGGCCGGGTCAGGCACATGCTCCAGCATTTCCATGCAGGTGACGACATCAAACGAGGCAGGGCGCTGTTCGGCCAACTCTTCGACGGTAATGCGTTGATAATCGAGTTTTACGTTTTGTTCCAATGCATGCAGGCGAGCCACTTGTAACGGCTCATGGCCCATATCAACACCTAATACCTGTGCGCCTTGTTTCGCCATGCTTTCACTTAAAATACCGCCGCCACAGCCGACATCCAGCACTTGTTTGCCAAATAAACCGTCGCAATGGTCAGAAATCCACTCTAAACGCAGCGGGTTCATCAGGTGTAATGGCTTGAAATCGCCATGAGGATCCCACCAGTGACTGGCAATGGCTTCAAATTTAGCGATTTCCTGCGAATCAACATTCATTTATTGCTGTCCTTTGTGACAGTTTAGGGTTGGCATCTGCGCATTATATCCAACGAGTTAGCTTAAAACAGAGTATCTGTCAGCGATTGGGGAAATCCATCATTTGTGATAGAATTCGCGACCATTGCTTTCAAGTAGCTTGAAGTAGGAACCTATAATTATATGAGCGATCTAGCCAAAGAGATCATCCCGATAAATATCGAAGACGAGTTACGTAACTCTTATCTCGATTATGCAATGAGTGTCATCGTCGGGCGTGCACTGCCAGACGTGCGGGATGGTTTAAAACCAGTGCATCGTCGCGTTCTGTTCGCGATGCACGAGTTGAGTAACGACTGGAACAAACCTTATAAGAAATCTGCGCGTGTCGTCGGTGACGTGATCGGTAAATATCACCCACACGGTGACTCTGCTGTTTACGACACCATTGTTCGTATGGCGCAAGATTTCTCCATGCGTTACACGCTGGTTGATGGTCAGGGTAACTTCGGTTCGGTTGACGGCGACTCCGCTGCGGCGATGCGTTATACCGAAATTCGTATGGACCGCATTGCTCACGAGCTGCTGGCTGATCTGGAAAAAGAGACCGTAGATTGGGTTCCTAACTACGACGGTACAGAACAGATCCCTGCTGTCATGCCAACCAAAGTACCTAACCTGCTGGTCAATGGTTCATCGGGTATCGCAGTAGGTATGGCGACCAATATTCCGCCACATAACCTGACTGAAGTAGTCGATGGCTGTCTGGCGTTGATGGAAAACTCAGAATTAACAATTGATGAGTTGATCCAGCTGATCCCTGGCCCAGACTTCCCAACCGGCGGCATCATCAATGGTCGTTCCGGTATTCTGGATGCGTACCGTACTGGTCGCGGTAAAATTTACGTGCGTGCGCGCACTGAAATTGAAACTGACGAAAAGAATGGTAAAGAATCCATTATCGTTACTGAGTTGCCATACACCGTCAACAAAGCCCGTTTGGTCGAAAAAATTGCTGAACTGGTAAAAGATAAAAAAATTGAAGGTATCACTGCACTGCGCGATGAGTCTGACAAAGACGGTATGCGTGTGGTGATCGAATTGCGTCGTGGCGAGTTGACTGAGGTTATGCTGAATAATCTCTACACGCACACACAGATGCAAAACGTATTCGGTATCAACATGGTGGCGCTGGTTAATGGCCAACCAAAAACACTGAATCTGAAAGAAATTCTGGCCGCTTTCATCGACCATCGTCGTGAAGTGGTTACCCGTCGTACCGTATTTGAATTACGTAAAGCGCGTGAACGTGCCCATATTCTGGAAGGTCTGGCGATTGCGCTGGCGAACATCGACCCGGTTATTGAGTTGATCAAAAACTCTTCCAGCCCGGCAGAAGCAAAACAAGGTCTGGTTGCTCGTGGCTGGGCTCTGGGTGCGGTTGCTGAAATGTTAGAACGTGCCGGTGATGATGCTGCGCGTCCTGAATGGCTGGAACCGGAATTTGGTATCCGTGATGGTCTGTATTTCTTAACTGAACAACAAGCACAAGCGATTCTGGATCTGCGTCTGCACAAGCTGACCGGTTTGGAACATGAAAAAATTCTCGATGAATATCGTGAACTGCTGACTGAAATTGCCGCATTACTGTTCATTTTGGCAAGCCCAGAACGTCTGATGGAAGTGATCCGCGAAGAGCTGGAATTTGTTAAATCGCAGTTTGGTGATAAGCGTCGTACTGAGATTCAGGCTGCAAGCATCGAAATCAACATGGAAGATCTGATCACACCGGAAGACGTCGTGGTAACACTGTCGCACGAAGGTTATGTGAAATATCAGCCATTGTCTGATTACGAAGCGCAGCGTCGTGGTGGTCGTGGTAAAGCGGCTGCGAAAGTAAAAGATGAAGATTTCGTTGAGCAGCTGCTGGTGGCGAATACGCACGATACCATTCTCTGCTTCTCGACTATGGGTCAGGTGTATTGGTTGAAAGTGTATCAATTGCCAGAGGCCAGCCGTACTGCGCGTGGACGTCCAATTATCAACTTGTTGCCGTTGGATGAAAACGAACGTATTACTGCGATCCTGCCAGTGAAATCTTACGATGATGACAAATATGTCTTCTTCGCCACGGCCAATGGCACCGTGAAGAAAACAGCCTTGTCAGCATTCTCTCGCCCTCTGAGTTCAGGTATTCGTGCGATCACCTTGAAAGAAGGTGATGAGCTGATTGGTGTTGATATCACCGACGGCAGCAACGAAATCATGTTGTTCTCTGATGCAGGTAAAGTGGTTCGTTTCGCGGAAGGTAATAACCGTGGCACAGAATCTGATAATGAGTCAGATGATGATGCAACCGACGATACAGAAACCGAAAACACTGAAAATGCGGAAGTTAGTACGTCTGGTAAGGGTATCCGCCCAATGGGCCGTACTGCTGCGGGTGTGCGTGGTATCAAACTGGCGGATGGTGATCGCGTTGTTTCGTTGATCATTCCTCGCAGTGAAGGTGCGATTCTGACCGCAACAGAAAACGGCTACGGTAAACGTACCTCGTTGTCTGAATATCCGGTGAAGAGTCGTGCGACATTGGGCGTTATCTCTATTCAGGTTTCTGAGCGTAACGGTCGTGTGGTGGGTGCTATTCAGGTCGATGAGTCTGATGAAATCATGCTGATCACCAACGGCGGCACACTGGTGCGAACTCGTGTTTCTGAAGTTGGTCTGATTGGTCGTAACACTGCAGGTGTTCGTCTGATCCGCACGTCGGAAGATGAAAAACTGGTTAGCCTGGAACGGGTTGCTGAGCCAGAAGGTGACGAGTCTGATGTTTCAGAGATCAATATCGAAGCCGATACTGGTTCGTCTGAAGAGTCATCGGCTGAATAAGTCAGAGCGAGGAAGTTGTACATGAACGCTTGGAAATTCTGTTTGGCAGCTGTGCTGTTTAGTGGGATCCAGACTGTATCTGTGGCTGCAACAGACTCAGGTGAAAAAAACGCACCTGCGAAACCATCGCTGGTGACGCCGGAAATGATGGCAAAATATGCCATCACTAAGCAAACGTTAGATAAAAAACCGAACTGTAACGATGTTACAGTTCCACTTTTACAAGCGTTTTGTGAACGGCCGATCCTGAATATATTAGATGGTCAGATCCGTAAACTGATGACTGATCTTGTTGCTAAACAGGCGCAATATCCGCACGTTGATTTGCAGAAAGATCATCAAGCTTGGACGTTACGCCACGATAATTGTATGAAAGATAAAGACCTGAAAATGTGTCTGGAGCTTTCGTATATGGAGCGACTCTCTGAGTTACAGTCGCAATTTGAATTGGTGCCAAAAGAAGGCCCAATTCATTATCAATGCGGCGCAGAGAAGCAAGATGTCTGGCTGACTTTTTATGCGACATCGTTGCCTGCTGTGATTGTCAAAAATGGTGAGTTATATCGTGAAGCCTTTATGGGGCCACTCAGTCGGGGTGTGAAATATACCTCTCATGAACTTACCGTTATTGAGCATAAGCTAGCAGCGACTATCGTTTGGGATGACAAAACGTTGGAATGTCAGCAATTAGCCGATTAATTTCAACGGGTGTTAACCTAATCAAAAGGACGACCTCGGTCGTCCTTTCTTTTTATGACTACACTTACTCCGATGTTCATGAACAACATGAAGAAAAATGCGGGGTGAGGATATGCAGACGAAAAATGGTCATTGCCGGCAACTTGGCGCAACCATTGAATCGGGAGGCGTCAATTTTTCTTTATGGGCACGTTTGGCCAGCGGCGTTGAATTGCTGCTTTTTGCCTCGCCAGATGATGTGGCCCCCACCATTATTAAATTAAACCCGAAAGTAAACCGAACTGCATATTACTGGCATATCTGGGTTGATGGTATTGGTGATGGCCAGCTCTATGGCTTTCGTATTAATGGTCCATGGCGCCCATATGAAGGCACGCGCTTTGATCCGCAAAAAATCTTGCTTGATCCCTATGGCGTCTTAGTCAATTTTCCCCAAAATTATGATCGGATGGCGGCGGCGCGGGTCGGTTCTAACATGCACTGTTGTGCAAAAAGCGTGGTGGTCGATATTCATAATTATGATTGGGAAGGTGACATCTTGCCTTGCCATCCATTATCCCGCTCTGTCGTTTATGAATTACATGTCGGCGGGTTTACGAAACATCCTTCTTCTGCGGTGTCGGAAAACCTCAGGGGTACTTATGCCGGGCTGATCGAAAAAATACCTTATCTGAAATCATTAGGTATTACCGCCATCGAATTATTGCCCGTTTTTCAGTTTGATCCACAGGATGCGCCCGCAGGTAAAAGTAATTACTGGGGATATTCGCCGATGTCGTTTTTTGCGCCGCATCATCAATATTCCAGCGATCAAAGCCGGACTGGCCCGATCAATGAATTCCGGCAAATGGTGAAAGCGCTACACCGTGAGGGCTTAGAAGTCATTTTGGACGTGGTTTATAACCATACAGCAGAAGGTGCCGAGAATGGCCCGCTATTTTGTTTCCGTGGCACCGACCATGAGGCTTATTACATTCTTGATCCGAAAACCCGGGCTGATACTAACTATTCCGGATGCGGAAATACCCTCAATGGCTCACATCCGGTCACAAAACGGATGATCGTAGATAGTTTGCGTTTTTGGCGTGAATTTATGCATGTGGATGGATTCCGTTTTGACTTGGCGTCGATACTCTCGCGTGATGAAGATGGCAATCCGTTAGTTAATCCACCCACTTTGCTCGCTATTGATACGGATCCGGTGTTGTCTAATTGCAAGATGATAGCGGAAGCCTGGGATGCCGGTGGGTTATATCAGGTTGGCTCTCTGGCGGGTTCTCGTTGGCGCGAATGGAATGGGCAATTCCGCGATGATGTCAGAAGTTTTATCAAAGGCGAGGAAGGTACCACCCGGCGATTTGCAGATCGCATGATGGGCAGCCCGGATATCTATCAATACCATCATTCCGATCCGGAGAAGAGCATTAATTTTGTCACCTGTCATGATGGTTTTACGTTATGGGATCTGGTCAGTTACAACGGCAAACATAATGAAGCCAATGGCGAATATAACCGTGATGGTTCAGATAACAATCATAGCTGGAACCATGGGGTAGAAGGTGAAACCGATGATCCGGCAATTAATGCATTGCGTATCCGGCAAGCGAAGAATTTAATGACGGCTAATTTGTTGTCTATCGGTACACCCATGCTATTGATGGGCGACGAACTATTGCGAACACAGCATGGTAATAATAATGCTTACTGCCAGGATAATGAGATCAGTTGGATGCAATGGGAAACGGGCCCGCGTGGACATGATATGTCCCGATTTGTCCGCGAGTTGCTGAAATATCGTCGCTATTTGTTCAGCCGGGAACGCGAAGATGGCAGTATGTTATCGTTAGCCGAGATGTTGCGTCGTGCAGATATTTGCTGGCATGGCGTACATTCCTATTCGCCAGATTGGGGGGATAAATCCCATGCGCTGGCATTTTCCGCTATTTCGCTCGATGTTGATATGGCGATTTACATCATATTTAATGCCTTTTGGGATGAACTGTCATTTATTTTGCCGCTACCACCGCACGATATTGAAGGTTGTTGGCATCGAGTGTTAGACACATCGTTGCCTTCACCACACGACATTATTCCTATGGGGGAACTGTTGCCACAAATTGAAACCAGTTATCTGGCTAAACCGCGTTCCGCTAGTTTGTTTGCTTGCGGAAACTTTGCCGGGATTGAGCATCATTTTAGCTAATACTGCTGGAGTGTCAGAGATAGATCAGTAGAATGGCGGCCTGCAACATTGAGGTCGCCATGCCATTAAATTCCTTATCAACTACTGCGCCACAAGGCCGCATTATTCTTGCACCGATGGAAGGTGTACTCGATTCTTTACTGCGAGAAATTTTGACAGCAGTGAATCATTACGATCTCTGTGTTACCGAGTTTGTCCGTGTCGTCGATCAGCTGCTTACGAAGAAAACACTCTATCGGCTGTGCCCGGAATTGCTGCAAGGCGGTAAAACAACCAGCGGTACGCCTGTACGAGTGCAGTTGTTGGGGCAACATCCGCAGTGGCTGGCGGAAAATGCAGTGCTGGCGACAGAGTTGGGTTCTCCTGGTATTGATATCAACTTTGGTTGCCCCGCACGACGCGTGAATAACTCTTGTGGTGGCGCGGCGTTACTGAAAGAGCCAGAAAGTATCTATCGGATCTTACGCACCGTCCGTGATGCGTTACCGGCGGAGCAACTGTTATCGGCTAAAGTCAGACTTGGCTGGAGTTCGCCTGATGAGTGCCATGAAATCATTGATGCGGTGTTGCAAGGCGGTGCCGGAGAGTTGGCAATCCATGCTCGCACCAAAGAAGATGGTTACAAAGCGGAAGCAATAAAGTGGGAATGGATTGATATCCTGCGGCCAAAAATCAATATTCCGCTGATCGCCAATGGTGAGATTTGGAATGCCGAAGATGCGGCCAATTGTCGCCAGATCACCGGATGTCAGGATGTAATGGTTGGGCGAGGGGCGTTACAGCTGCCGAATTTGGGCGCGGTTATTGCGAAAAACCAGCAAGCTATGACGTGGACAGACGTGCTGGATTTGTTGATCCAATATGCTGATGCAGCCTTACAGCTACCAAGATCAGACTATGTGCCTAGCCGATTGAAGCAATGGCTGGTGTTTTTGAAACATCAATATTCGGAAGCGGCTGAATTATTTATGTCGATCCGTACCGAACATGATACGACTCAATTTATTGAACGATTAAGAACTGCAAAAACAGAGCGGGCCTGAATACCCTTCGTACTTGAAGTTGCAGCGTCGTTGACGGCGTTCTCTCACCCCAATCACATAGCATATCTATGCTCATGGGGATTCGCTCACTTGTCGCCTTGCTGCAACTCCAATTACTTTGGGTATATATCCAGAGTTACATAGTTAATCTGCATCGGCCAATGGCCAGCCACCCAGCGATTTCCATTTATTCACGATATGGCAAAACAGCTCTGCCGTTCGTTCTGTATCGTACAAAGCAGAGTGTGCTTCACAATTATCAAACGGAATTGCCGCTGTCTGACATGCTTTAGCCAGCACGGTCTGACCTAATGCCAGACCAGCCAGAGTTGCTGTGTCGAAAGTAGCAAACGGATGGAATGGATTGCGTTTCAGTGATGCACGTTCCGACGCTGCCATCAGAAAGTTATGATCAAACGCCGCATTATGAGCAACCACAATAGCGCGATTGCAGCCTGCAGCTTTCATTCCTTTACGGATAACTTTAAATATCTCATGTAACGCATCATGTTCACTGACTGCACCGCGTAACGGGTTAAATGGATCAATACCATTAAAATCAATAGCGGCTTTTTCAATGTTGGCTCCTTCAAAAGGCTCAACATGGAAATGAGTGGTCTGGTTGAGTGCCAACCAGCCGTCCTGATCCATTTGTAATGTTGTCGCGGCAATTTCCAGCAATGCATCCGTTTTCGGGTTAAACCCGGCAGTTTCTACATCGATCACAACCGGGTAATAACCACGAAAGCGTTCTTTCAAGCACATAAACAGATACCAACTCAGAATTAATTATAATTTTTACGGTTCGATGATTTCTTGGGTGCTCATCAGACCCAATTTTTCAAACAAACCAAACAGCAAGCTCACTACGATGGCCAGTAATGTGGCTAATGCCATCCCTTTCAGCGAGACAGTGCCTACTTCGACGTGCGCGCCAGATAGACCAACTGTCAGCACGATAGAGGTCAGGATCAGGTTTTTCGGTTTGCTGTAATCCACTTTAGATTCCACCAGCATACGCACACCTGACGCGGCAATTACACCGAACAGCAACAGAGAAACACCGCCCATCACTGACACTGGAATACTGCCGATTACCGCAGTAAATTTGCCCATGAATGCCATGGCAATCGAGATCACCGCCGCACCACCAATAACCCAGACACTATACACGCGGGTAATTGCCATGACGCCGATGTTTTCACCGTAAGTAGTGGTTGGCACAGAACCAAAGAGTCCTGACAATGCGGTTGATACCCCATCGCCCATTAGAGAGCGGTGCATGCCAGGGTCTTTTCGCAAGTTTTTACCGATAATTTTTTCTGTCACGATAAAGTGACCGATATGTTCAGCAATCACTACGAAAGCAGCTGGAATAACGGTAATGATGGCACCCCAGTTTAATTCTGGTGCGTAAAATGTCGGCATAGAAAATACAGCTGCCGTATTAACCGCATCAAATTTAACCATTCCCATCGACAGTGCCAGCAAATAACCAGCAACAATCGCAATCAGAATTGGAATAACACCCAGAAAGCCACGGAATAACACAGAACCAAAAACCACGACACCAAACGTAAACATGGAGACAGTAACGGTATTAGCATCCAACGTTTTTGCGGTTAAACCGGCCATATCTGCAGCGACAGGGGCGAGTTCCAGACCAATGATGGCAACAATCGCACCCATGGCAGCTGGTGGGAATACCACTTCAATCCAGCGGTGACCAAAGGCTTTAATGATTAAGGCGACAGTAATGAAGATCAGGCCGGAAGCGATGAAACCACCTAATGCAGCGTTATAGCTGGCGCTGCTCATGACTGCAAAAACAGGTGACAGAAACGCAAAGCTGGAACCTAAATAAGCAGGAACTTTGCCTTGGCACAAAGCCAGATAAATCAAAGTACCAATACCGTTGAATAACAGTACAGTGCCCGGATCGATTTTGAATAACATAGGAACCAGCACAGATGCGCCGAACATGGCGAATAAATGCTGCAGACTTAACGGGATCGCTTGTAGCAACGGTGGACGTTCATCAACCTGAATGATCTGTGTGCGCACAGACGCCTCCTTTCTTTGAGTGATGCAATAATTAAATCCAAAAAATCGGAGTATTATCGCAAAAACAGGCTTTCATTTATATGGGACTCAGCATAAATAGCTGAAGATAGAATAGTTATTAAAGATTGGGGAAGCGCTGCCGATAGAGGGATAAGGCAGAGGAGGTGGCGCCGTGAAATACTGGATTGGAATTTTGGGATCTTTGTTCATCCCGATCAGTCAGGCTGGTGTGCTGGAATACGGCGCGTCACTTGATCAGTCTGTCTGGAAAATGACGACAGACACGCCTCTGGAGTGCCGGCTGGAGCATATTATCCCTGGCTGGGGAAAGGGGGCTTTTGTCAGTCATGCAGGCAAAAATACGAATATGGATTTTGAGCTAAAACCACTGCGACCTCAAGCTCGAATTCAAACAGTGACGGTTCGTTCAATGCCGCCGTCATGGCGACCGGGTGTGGCTGAAAGCGGTATATCCAGAGTAAAGTTTTATAAGCAATTTGACGGTTTAGTAAATGGTCAGGCGGCATGGACCATGCTGGATGAACTGGAGGGTGGATATACACCTTCGTTCCTGTTCAGAGATTGGTATCACCAGAATCAGCCTATTACCGTATCCGTTTCCGCTGTCGGGTTTCGCAGCACGTATCAGAATTTCCTCGGCTGTATGCAAGCATTGTTGCCTTATACTTTTGAGGATATTGCCTTCACTATTCTCAATTATGAGAAAAACAGTGATGAGTTAACGCCATATTCTAAGCGCCGTTTAGCGATGATCAGTGATTATCTGAAAGCTGATCCTCAGATTGATCTGGCATTGATTGATGCTTATAGCGACAGTGCGGGTTCGAAATGGCCTAATCAACAGTTATCAGAGAAACGTGCGGAAAGCGTGAAGAAATTTTTCACTGACATGGGTGTTGATGAGAAACGAGTCAAAGTAGAAGGGCATGGTGAAAAGCAGCATGTCGCAACGAATGAAACCGAACGAGGCAGAGAAGTTAACCGACGCGTGGTGATCTCCATGCAACGCTGGACACCACCTGCATTCAATATGGAAAAAATGGCCTCTCGATGAGGCCAAATTTTTACTTAATTGCCCAAGCCCTGACCGGCATCTTTTTTACTGATGAGTTCGATTTTGTAACCATCAGGATCTTCAACAAAGGCGATAACAGTCGTGCCACCTTTTACCGGGCCTGGTTCACGAGTAATTTTTGCGCCTGCCGCACGTAGAGCTTCACAGGTGGCATAAATATCTTCCGCTTCCAATGCCAGATGGCCAAATGCGGTGCCTAACTCATAGCTCTCTACACCCCAGTTATAGGTCAGCTCAATTACAGCTTGCTCACTTTCCTCACCGTAACCAACGAAAGCTAAAGAATATTTATATTCTGTATTATCACTCTGACGCAGCAGTTTCATTCCCAAGATATTGGTATAAAATTCGATGGAACGTTGTAAATTACCTACGCGTAACATGGTGTGCAAAAGGCGCATAACTTATTCCTCTGGTTCAGTTTTTGATTTAAATTCGCATAAATCTTCAATCAGGCAAGAGCCGCAACGTGGCTTTCGTGCGATGCACGTGTAACGACCATGTAAGATCAGCCAATGATGAACGTCTAGCTTAAATTCGGCAGGAACGTGTTTGAGGAGTTTTTCTTCCACCTCATTCACATCTTTTCCCGGCGCAAAACCGGTACGGTTGGCCACACGGAAGATATGAGTATCAACGGCAATTGTCGGCCAGCCAAAGGCAGTATTCAGCACCACATTCGCCGTTTTTCGGCCGACACCAGGCAGTGCTTCTAATGCAGTTCTGTCTTCTGGTACTTCACCGTTATGTTTTTCCAGCAAAATCCGGCAGGTCTTAATAATGTTCTCGGCCTTGGCATTATATAAACCGATGGTTTTTATATAGTCCTTCAACCCATCAACACCCAGATTCAGAATCGCTTGCGGCGTATTAGCTACCGGATACAACTTTGTCATAGCCTTGTTAACACTGACATCGGTTGCCTGAGCCGACAAAATTACGGATACGAGCAGTTCAAACGGCGAGGAATATTCCAGCTCCGTCGTGGGGTGAGGGTTCGCCTCGCGCAAGCGTTCCAGTATCTGTCGGCGTTTATCTTTATTCATATCATCAGAATGTGGTTACACGAACACGTTCGATCTGAACTTTAGCGGCGACTTTTTTCCGGGCAAAACGTGCGTTAATGACATTTTTTAACGCAATCATAAAACCTAAAACAAGAAACGCACCTGGCGGTAAAATGGCTAATAAAAAAGTATTATCGCTATGATAGACATCGATTTTTAATCCGGCAGCCCAGCTACCAAACAATACATCAGCACCTGCAAATAAAGTGCCTTGCCCTAATATTTCACGCACGCAACCCAATACGGTTAATGAGAAAGTAAATCCCATGCCCATCATGAAACCATCAAACGCAGAAGACAGCGGTGGGTTTTGATTAGCAAAGGCTTCTGCACGGCCAACCACTAAACAGTTGGTTACGATCAGAGCGATAAAGATACCTAACGACTGATATAGCGCAAAGGTGTATGCGTTCATCACCAATTGCAAGCAAGTCACCAGAGCAGCAATCAGCAAAACATAAACAGGGATGCGGATTTCAGTTGGGATCCAACGGCGGAAAATAGAAATGAACAGATTCGACATCGCCATAATGATCATGGTTGCCAAACCCATCCCCAGTGCGTTGGCAGCGGAGGTTGTGATCGCCATGGTAGGGCACAAGCCGAGCACCTGTACTAGAGTAGGGTTGTTTTTCCAGAGGCCCTGTTTTGCTATGGAATAGAAGCTGTTTTCATTATCAGCGCTTTTCGGAGCAAGATCGTGGCACCCTTTTGGTGACTGTTCCATTATTCCGCCTTACAGGCTGGAGCCTGCTCAATTAATTCAGGATGTTGTACCAGTAACAGAACGTTTTTTAATTGTTTCACAATCGCTCTTGGGGTGATGGTTGCCCCGGTAAAGCTATCGAATTGACCACCATCTTTTTTTACCGCCCAGCTGCTGTCAGTTTCATTTTGCAGATGTTTATGGGTAAAACTATCCAGCCAATTGCCTTTGTTGCGATCGATTTTATCGCCCAAACCGGGTGTTTCATGGTGCTCTAATACTTCGACGCGTTGCACTTCACCACTGACATTGATGCCAGTCAGCAAACGAATAGAACCGCTGTAACCATCGGGTGCGACTGATTCAATGATATAGCCACTCACTGCATTGTCTTTGCGGGCGACATAAACCGGATGAGGCTTTGCGTTACCTAAATAAGGGTTAGTGAGCAAACGGCAATTAGTTGCTAAGGCATTGTCATAACTATCAGCAGGTAACATCTTGCCCAATATTTGTTGCTGCATAGTTTCTTGTTGCGTTGCGATAGCATCACGTGTGCCGTAATCAGTAGCCACGATCACTCCGGTACAAGCTAACGCAAACATACTGAGGCGTAAGCCATTTTTCTGCATAGATTTCAGCATGAATTAGTGTCCATATACGCGGGATTGGCTGTATTTATCGATCAGTGGTACCAGTATGTTGCATAGCAGCACGGAAAACGCCACACCATCAGGATAACCACCAAAATGCCGGATCAAGAATACTAGTCCACCGACTAGCGCCCCGAAGATCAAGCGTCCACGTGAGGTGGTGCTGCTGGTTACTGGGTCGGTCACAATAAAGAATGCACCCAACATGGTGGCGCCACTGAGTAACTCAATTTCCGGCATCACAAAATGAGCCGGAGACAAGTAATGAGCAACGGCGCTGCACGCAGCTAATGTGCCTAACATCGCGAACGGGGTTTGCCACGGGATCAGGCGGAAAGCGAACAGCATTACGCCACCAACCAGAAAGCTTAAATTGATCCAGCGCCAGCCATCATGGCTGATCGCAGAGAAATTAGGCAGCGCTATCGCGGATTCAACCGAATGACCACGCTGAGTTTCTGTTTTCATCTGGTCCAGCGGTGTGGCCATTGTCGTGCCATCAACCAGCGTTTTTAGCTGATAGCTGTTCAGGCCTTCGTTCGTTCTTCCTTTAAAAATTACTGATGCTGTATCGGCTACGGTTAATTGTTGTGCCGATACGGCTTGTGGCGCTAACCATGTGGTCATTGGGACAGGAAATGAAACCAATAACATCACATAACCGACCATCGCTGGATTAAATGGGTTTTGGCCCAAACCGCCATACAGTTGCTTGGCAATGACGATTGCAAATGCCGTTGCCAGCACAGTCATCCACCAAGGAAGTAATGGTGGGATTGCAACTGCAATTAAGGCTGCCGTCAGCAGGGCGCTACTATCACGCAAAGAAGGTAAAAGGGCGTAGCCGCGCAGGCGTAAAACAACGGATTCTGCGGTTATTGCTGTAGCACATGTCAATGCAAGTTGAAGTAATACGCCCCAACCAAACAAATACAATTGAGCACCAATCGCCGGCACCAAAGCCAGCAATGTCAGTCGCATCACGCTACTGGTACTTTTTTGGCTATGACCATGTGGTGAGATAGCAATGGCAAATGACATGATTATTATCCCTGTTTTTCAGTGTTACTGGCAGAGTCTGTTTCTGCCTGTGCTTTTTTCGCCTTTGCCCGAGCAATGGCTGCTGCCACGGCTGCTTTTCTGGCAGCATCAGGATCAACCGCTTCGGTGGCTTGCTCCACGTTTGCGACAGGAACCGCTGGTTGCTCGGTCTGTGCTTTTTTGGCTTTTGCTCTGGCAATTGCAGCAGCTACAGCGGCTTTTCTGGCTGCTTCTGGGTCAACTGATGCTGCAGGTTCTTGCTCTGCGTTTATCGTTGAGCTATCTGATGTATTACCGACCAGTTCAGCTTTGCGTGCCTTAGCTCTTGCCAGCGCTGCAGCAACAGCGGCTTTACGGGCATCATCACCATTTGCAATAGCTGGTTCAGTATTTCCGTTCGCAGCAGCCTTTTCTGCCTGATGTTGACGCGCCTGCTCTTTTCGAGCTTCACGTTCAGTTTGGATATCAGCTCCGTTAGCGGTGTTTTTATTTTGCTGCGTTTTTATTCGTAAAATGGCGGCTGCTACCGGGTCACTGTCGTTGGAAACTATAGGGCGAGCTGGTGCAGGCACAGATCGCGCTTCACGGGCTAATTTTTCTTCTTCCAGCCGCTGTTTCTTCGCTTCAAAACGCAATTTTGCTCGTTCGGCTTGCGCAGCTTCTTCGCGCAGATGTTCGATTTCTGCTTTTTCCTGACGATAGTAATGCACCAGTGGAATATTGCTCGGGCAGACCCACGCACAGGCGCCACATTCAATACAATCAGACAGATTATATTTCTCTGCGTTTTCGTGATCACCGGCTCGGCTGTACCAATACAGTTGCTGTGGTAGTAATTTTACCGGGCACACATCGGCACATTTTGCGCAGCGAATACAATTCACTTCGTCATCGCGCGGTGGTAGTTCAGAGACACTAGGTGCCAAAAGGCAGTTGGTAATTTTTACCACGGGCACATCCGCATGAGGCAGGGTAAAGCCCATCATGGAACCGCCCATGATGACACGCTGACGTGGTTCTGGAACCAATGAAAATTGCGTCAGTAGCCAGCGAACGGAGGAACCTAAACGAACCCAGGCGTTTCCGGCCTTCTTAAACTGAGAACCGGTGAGTGTCACGACACGGCGAATCAGCGGTTCATCTTCGATAATCGCTTGTCGGATGGCGTAAGTCGTACCAACGTTTACCATGACGACACCCATAGATAACGAGCGTCCACCAGCTGGAACTTGTTTCCCCGTTAATATTTCGATCAGTTGACGGGCACTTCCAGACGGGTATTTGGTTGGTATAACGCGAACAATGACATCGTCAGGTAGCGGGTGTAATAAAAAGGCTGCAATAGCTTCCGGTTTATTATCTTCAATCGCGATGATAGTCATAGTCGGGCGCAAGATATGTTTAATGATCTCAACACCTTCGAGGATCTCACGGGCGTACTCGCGCATCAGACGATCATCGGCGGTAATGTATGGCTCGCATTCCGCCCCGTTGATGATGACTATTTCTGCTTTTTCACGGGCTACGCTTAATTTGGCATAGGTAGGGAAGCCTGCACCACCTAACCCGGCAATCCCAGCTTGACGAATCCTGTCGAATAATTGAATCGCATCATAACGGTGAAAATCTGGCCAGGGTTCACGTTCACGCCATTGATCTAAACCATCTGGCTTGATGTGAATACAAGGTTCGCTTAAACCAGATGGATGCGCCACCGTATGTAATTCAATCGAGGTGATGACACCCGAGCTACTGGCATGCACTGGCACTTCCATCGGGTGATCGCTGGCGGTTAACTGCTGACCGGTTAAAACATGATCGCCGACTTTCACCAACAAACGTCCGATACGGCCACTGTGTTGTTTGATTGGAATAACCAGAAACGGCGGGATACCTGCGTTAACTAACGGCGCTTCACTGGACTCACGTTTATGTTCATCGGGATGTAATCCACCGTGGAAGTCCCAGATTTTTCCTTTACGGATTTTACTGATGATATTCAGAATACTCATTGCACCATTCTCACCGGAATTGTTTCAACATCCCACTTCCAGCGATCGGGCGTGGCAGGTAAATCGATCATTTCAATACAATCGGTCGGGCAGGGGTCAACGCACAGGTCACAACCGGTACATTCACTGCGCAGGATGGTATGCATCTGTTTTGGTGCACCGATGATGGCGTCTACCGGGCAAGCCTGAATGCATTTTGTGCAACCAATGCACAGATTTTCATGGATAAACGCCACGCGTTTCGGTGGGCTTAATAGTAATTCGTTATCATCTGACGGTGGCTCAACCCCCATCAAATCGGCAATTTTTTGGATTGTCTGCGAACCGCCAGGCACACATTTGTTTATACTGTCGCCATTTGCAATTGCTTGTGCGTACGGGCGACAACCAGGGTAGCCACATTGTCCGCATTGTGTTTGCGGCAAAATAGCATCCAGTTGATCAACGATCGGGTCTGATTCCACTTTGAACCGAATAGCGGCATAACCGAGCAGCAACCCGAAGAGCAGTGCTAAGCCGGTAAAAATAATGATGATGAATAAAATCTGATTCATGATATTAGAGCTTTATTAAGCCAGTGAAACCGAGGAAAGCCAGAGACATCAATCCAGCGGTTACCATGCCAATTGCCACACCTTGAAAAGGTACGGGTACATCACCGGCCGCGATACGTTCTCTTAAACTGGCAAACAAAACCAACACCAGCATAAAACCCATTCCGCCACCAAAGCCATACACTACACTTTGCATAAAGTTGTGTTGCAGATTAATGTTCAGCAGCGCCAAGCCTAACACGATGCAGTTAGTGGTGATCAGGGGCAGGTAGATACCCAGAACGCGATAAAGGTCAGGCGCAGTTTTCTGAATGACCATTTCGGTAAACTGCACAACCACGGCGATGACTAAAATAAACGCTAATGTGCTGAGTGATGCTGCACCCAGAGGCGTCAATATGTATTGGTTGACGAGATAACAGAAAGCCGAAGTGAGCGTTAATACGAACGCAGTGGCGACACCCATGCCAATGGCGGGCTCAATTTTTTTCGACACGCCCATAAAAGGGCAAAGACCGAGAAATTTAACTAATACGAAGTTATTGACCAGTACGGTACTGACCAGAAGTAACAGGTATTCGGACATAATTCATACCTCAGCTTGCAAGCGCGCACATTATCTTAGTATGCCGGAGGCTTAACAACCCTTAATCACAAGGGTTTCTGGCTATTAGTACGCTGAATGGCTAGACTTTGCTCTCTTTAGCCCCGTTTCCAGGAGGTAATTTTGGGCGGCTTATCGATGCTGGCACTTACTCTTGCCATGCTGCTTTGGTCCAGTGCATTCATCTCATTGAAATATCTGCTGGATTACTTTCATCCGACACAGATTGTATTTATTCGTATGCTGATTGCCAGCGGCTGTTTTTTACTTTTTGGTAAGAAGCTTTTACAGTTTCGTTATGAAGCTGGCGACTGGCGCTGGCTGGTCGTGATGGGCATTGCGGAACCCTGTTTATATTTCTTATTTGAAACATCGGCATTGCAATACACCACGGCTGGACAAGCGGGCGTGATCACCGCAACATTACCGTTGCTGGCTTCTGTAGCTGCATTTCTGATCCTAAAAGAGCGTATTGGGAAACCACAGATTATTGGGTTTATTATCGCGATCCTTGGCTGTTCAGGGTTAAGTATGGCAGCCCAAAATGGGGAACATGCTAGTAACCCCTTACTTGGTAATACCTTAGAGTTTCTCGCAATGATCTGCGGCGCGGTATACTCAACATCGATCCGTAAACTATCTACTCGTTATTCGGCTCTCGTGCTGACTTCGTTTCAGGCATTTGTTGGCGTCATATTCTTTGGTCCATTAGCGTTACAGCATGATATGCCAGCCAATATTCCACTATTTCAATGGGGCAATTTCATCTATCTGGCAACCATAGTTACTATTGGGGCTTACTGGTTGTATAACTGGGCGATCAGTCGAGTGCCAGTTGCATTAGCAACGGCCTATATTAATCTGATACCCGTATTTACCTTGTTGTTGGCGTTTTGGCTGCTAAATGAACGATTGAATTTCTGGCAATGTCTGGCTTGCGCCGCAGTATTTGTTGGCGTGGTAATTAGTCAGTTACCGGAAAAAGAAGTGATAACAGAGGAAGAACAAACAACTGCTTAGTGGCTAAGCGTTGAATCAACAAGATAAGGGGAAGCATATTCTTCCCCTTCTATTTTGAGCGTTTATTCGAAATGAGACAGCGCGAGTGCAAAGTCCAGAACATCCATTTCCACGCCACTCAGCGTTTCATCCCATTCTACCCCGATCATTACGCCATCAGCGTTTAAGTCGTTTACCCATTCGTCAAAAAATTCATCTAATGGGATGGCGGTTGGTTCGTATTCTTTCCATTCATCACAACATAATAATTTGGCGGCACGTTCAGATGACCATACGGGTAATACATCAACGGCGTCATCGTCTTGTGAGTCGCAAACCACCCATTCATCTTCAAACTGCAGCCCCCACAGAACACCGTTGTCTTTCACTTCGGTGATAAATTTTTCCGGGATATGCTGTTCGGTGTGATCTGTCATATTCATGTTCCAATTTGAGTGGATGATAACGATTTTGTGTATTGTAGCGGAAAAATCAGGTTTCGGTATTTTGTGTCTTCTTAATCAGCTCTCTGTTGGTCATAAAGAGACGGAAATCAAATTCCAGCTGATGATAAGAAGGTTCCATGTAAGTGCAAAATTGATAAAACGCTTTATCGTGCTGTGTCTCTTTCAGATGCGCTAATTCATGTACGGCAATCATCCGTAAAAATTCCGGTGGTGCTTCCCGGAAAACACTGGCAATGATGATGTCATGTTTACGTTTTATTTTACTGCCTTGCAGCTGTGCTTTGCGCACGTTTAAACCTAGCGCATGGTGAACTACGGAAAGTTTACTGTCATACCGTACTTTACTGATTGCAGAAACATTACGCATATAGCGATTTTTCATCTCCGCCACATAGTCAAACAGCGCAGTATCACTTTGAATATCATGCTGATCCGGATAGCGTTTCGCTAAAAAATCGCCGAGCTGTTGCTTATGGATCAGCTGTCGTACCTGCTGTAGTAATTGTTCCGGGTAACCATTCAGATACATTAAATCAGACATGGTTTTTACTCTTTATTTGGCTCTTTTTTAACCCAAGGTGAATTTTGAGTTAATACATACAAATCTTCTACTTTGGCTCTGGCCCAAGGTGTGCGACGTAAAAATTTGAGACTCGATTTAATACTCGGTTCATTTTGAAAACAGTTGATGTCGATACGCTGACCTAACTCATCCCAGCCATAATGAGCTACCAGTGCTGTAACGATATGTTCCAGCGTCACGCCATGCAGCGGATCTTTGGATTGAAATTGGGACATATTGATTAATGTTCTGCCATATAAAAATAAGCCGACAGAGTAGGAGATGAAGGCTGAAATAGCAAATCAGCAAAGATAGAAATAGACAGTTATCTGTGTGATGATGATCACTTTTCCACATCTGTCATAATTATCATGGAATTAGAGCTTTCTACGTTCATCCTTCTGGCTTTTTGCGGCATCGCCGCAGGGTTTATTGATTCAATTGCCGGTGGCGGTGGACTATTAACTGTACCTGCTTTACTGAGTATTGGTATTCCTCCCGCACAAGCATTGGCGACCAATAAGCTACAAAGTAGCTTTGGCAGTTTTTCCGCCACATTTTATTTTTTACGCCGAGGCTATATTGATCTGAAGCTGATCCGTAATGGTGTCTTTTTTACCTTTATTGGTAGTGCGTTAGGTACTTTGCTGGTTCAGCAAATAGACCCGTCAGCATTAAAACAAGCCATTCCTTTTATGCTGATCGGCTTTGCGCTGTATTTCATGTTCTCGCCGCGCATTGGCGAGGAAGATCGCCAGCAGCGCATTAATTTTTCGTTGTTTTCTTTATTGGTCGGGTTGGGTGTGGGGTTTTATGATGGCTTTTTTGGCCCAGGAACCGGTTCATTCTTTGCTATCGCTTTTGTCGCGCTTGCGGGTTTTAATCTGTCTAAAGCAACGGCGTATAGCAAATTACTAAATTTTACCTCTAATGTAGCTTCACTTATTTTCTTTATGCTGGGTGGAAAAATTCTCTGGCAAGTGGGCATTGTGATGGGCGTTGGGCAGTTCATCGGCGCACGTCTTGGCTCAAAAATGGTTGTAAGCAAGGGAAGCAAAATTATTCGGCCTTTATTGGTGACTATGTCATTGGTTATGTCTGCGCGCTTACTTTGGCAACACTATTACGCAGTCTAATTTTTAGTCATCATATTGTCATTTTCCACAGGCACTCTTCACTGGTAATCCGAACATAACAACCAAAGAGAGTGCCGATGAAACTACGCCGTAAAAAAATTAAACAACGCCATATGTGGTTCAGCTTATGGCAGCATGAATTGTCACCAATCAATCAAGCAAATTTGACACCAGTCAAGGTCAGCGAACGATAAATACGGTTGTTCTTGCAGAACAGACGGCGGCTTTGCTATCAGTTTGTTATAGTTAAAAATAAACGCTGGTAATGCCTTATGTTTCTGGAACAAATTGAAATAACAGGATTTCGTGGCATCTCCAGGCTATCAGTTAAACTGGGGCAGATTACCGCACTGATCGGGGAGAATGCCTGGGGGAAAAGCAGTCTATTAAGAGCGTTATGGAGTCTGCTTGGTCATGATGAATTACCTTATCAATTTGTAGCTGACGATTTTTACCGAGGGCCCTGTGATGGTGCTAACGGTCAGGAACTCATTATCCGTCTTACCTTTCGGGAACATCGCCCGGGTATCAGTCAGCATTCTCACCGCCTAAACCGATTATCCAGTATCTGGACCCGCCACCATTTAGATATGTTTCACCGTATTCATTATGTAGCCAAAGCCACTTTGAATACAGATGACATTATTTCAGAACATTTCTTTGAAGATGCACATGGCAGTCGAGTGTCCGATGAAAATAGTGTGGAATTGATTCGTTTATTAAGCTCAATGAACCCTGTGTTACGTCTGCGTGATTCCAGATCAATCAGTGCATTAGTTGAACCTGCCGTTGAGCCAGATGATTTTATGGGTGACATTACCGACTTATTACCGGATTGCACCCCAGATCGGCAACAACGGATCACTGATGGTGTTCATGCCGCAGAATATCTGCTTGATCGTTATTTCATGAATGTTCCTCATCAAACTAAACGTAGCCAGCGCGATATCATCAATCAACCGGGTTCACTGCATGGATTAACCGACTGGCATGATCTGTTGCGAAATATGGATAATGACACCATGCAACAAATGCTGGCCCGTATTGGTCATGCTTTATTGTCATCGCATTCTGGGCGTAAGTTAGAACACGAAGCGCGGCCTATCTATATTTTGGAAGATCCGGAAAGTCGTTTACATCCAACGATGATGTCAATTGCCTGGGGGCTTATTCAGCAATTACCAGGGCAAAAGATATTAACGACTAATTCCGGTGATTTATTGACTACGTTACCGTTGAGTCAGATCCGGCGTTTAGTTCGAACGAATGGCACCGCTAAAAGTTATCAGATGGATGAAAATCGTTTCACGGCGGATGATTTACGTAAGATCACGTTTCATGTGCGGATCAATCGGCCAATGTCATTATTTGCCCGTTGCTGGCTGTTAGTGGAAGGTGAAACAGAGCTGTGGTTGCTTTCTGAACTCGCGCAGTTATGTGGTTATCATTTACCCGGTGAAGGTGTGCGTATCATTGAGTATGCGCAATGTGGTTATAGTCCATTGATCAAGTTGGCAAATGACCTCGGGATCTCATGGCATATGCTGGCTGATGGTGATGAGGCGGGGGTTCGATATGTTCAGGGTGCCAGAAGATTAATGGCTGAGGAACATCAGCACGGCAGTGCTAGCAATTTGACGTTGTTACCCAGTCGAGATATTGAGCATTTTCTTTTTACACATGGGTTTGAGGATGTCTATCGTCGGGAAGCGGGTAATCGTGATCTGCATAATTTGCCTGCGAACAAAGTTATTGAACGCGCAGTTTCTCGTCGATCAAAACCAGGTATGGCATTAGCGGTGATTGAAGAAGCGATGAAGCAAGGTGTCGATAGCGTACCAAGTTTACTACAAAACATGTTTAACAGAGTGGTCGCCTTGGCAAGAGAACAGGCATAAAAAAAGCCTTCTCTTTCAAGAAGGCTTTTTAATGATAACGATTAGAACAAAGTTTCTGTCAGGTTATACAGTTCTTCGTTAAATGGACGCTTCATGTTCTCGATACAATCGATGATGTCGTGGTGAACCAGTTCATTTTTCTGTAAACCAACACAACGACCACCTTCACCTTGCAACAGCAGGTCAACAGCATATGCACCCATGCGGCTTGCTAATACACGGTCGCGAGCAGTTGGTGAGCCACCACGTTGGATATGGCCCAAAATTGTTGCACGGGTTTCCAGACCTGTGTGCAGTTCAATCAGATTTGCCAGAGCGTTAACATCGGTAACGTGTTCACAAATAGTGATAATTGCATGACGTTTACCTTTGGCAATACCTTCATCGATCTGAGCCAGCAGTTCTTCTTTTTTGAAGCCTTTTTCTGGAACGATAACGAACTCTGCACCACCAGCCACCGCAGCAGCCATAGCTAAATCGCCACAGTGACGACCCATTACTTCAACTACAGAGATACGTTTATGAGAAGTAGATGTGTCACGCAGACGGTCAATCGCTTCCATTACTACGTTTAACGCAGTGTCGAAACCGATAGTGAAATCAGTGCCAGCGATATCGTTGTCGATAGTGCCTGGCAGACCGATACATGGGTAACCCATTTCAGTCAGTTTTTTCGCGCCCATATAAGAGCCGTCGCCACCGATAACAACCAGTGCTTCGATGCCGTGTTTGTTCAGGTTTGCAATTGCTTCACGACGCACGCTTTCTTCTTTGAACGCAGGGAAGCGAGCAGAGCCCAGCATGGTGCCACCACGGTTAATGATGTCTGACACACTGCGGCGGTCCAGTTTTTCGATACGGTCGCGGTGTAAGCCCAGATAACCGTCACGAATACCATAAACCTCGATACCTTTAGCCAGCGCAGCACGAGCTACAGCGCGGATTGCCGCGTTCATACCTTGCGCATCACCACCACTGGTCAAAACACCAATTTTCTTGATCATTGTGTGCCTCTATATAGAAATTACAAAACAAACAGATTCTTGAGTGAGTACTACACATGGCATGTCGTTATGATTTTATCAGCCGTCTGGAAGTTCACCCGTTCATATCCGGACCGTGTAATACAAAACAAGGCACCCTCTATGAGGATGCCTTGTAAAAACAATTATTTAGCTGCAGCTTCAATGATGGCAGAGAAGTCAGCCACTTTCAGAGATGCACCACCGATCAAACCGCCATCGATGTCAGCTTGAGCCAGCAGTTCAGCCGCATTTGCAGCGTTCATAGAACCACCGTACAGAACCTGCACTTTAGCCGCTACATCAGCGTTGAAGCCAGCCAGGTAAGCACGGATGTGTGCGTGAACTGATTGAGCGATTTCTGGAGTAGCAGTTTTGCCAGTGCCGATTGCCCATACTGGTTCGTAAGCGATAACTGCGTTAGCGAAAGAGTCGATACCAGCTACGTCGATAACTGCTTTCAGCTGAGTTTCAACAACAGCTTTAGTTTCGTTAGCTTCGAACTGTTCCAGGGTTTCACCGATACACAGAACAGGGATCAAACCGCCAGCTTGAATAGCAACGTATTTAGCAGCAACAACAGCGTCAGTTTCTGCATGCAGAGTACGACGTTCGCTGTGACCAACCAGAGCGTATTTACAGCCGAACTCTTTCAGCATTACTGGAGAGTTTTCACCAGTGAATGCGCCAGAGGTATGAACGTCTGCATCTTGTGAACCGTATTTCAGTGCAGAACCGGCAGTCAGTTGTTCAACTTGACCCAGGAAAATAACAGGTGCACAAACAGCCACTTCAACGTTTGCTGCTGCAGCTACTGGTGCTTTCAGACCTTCAACCAGAGCTTCAACAGACGCTTTAGTGCCGTTCAGTTTCCAGTTACCCATGATCAGGTGTTGTCTCATTTGCTGTATCCTCAGGATGGTTTGTGATGTTTATAGGTATTTGCACCGCATTATAGAAGGTGTAACGCCCGACGAATAGTCGCCATTTTGTTACCGCTCGTAATTTTTTCTCTTATTACTGATCCATATCAGGAACTTCACTTGAAAAAAACAAAACGAAATAAAAAGAGCTCTATTTGTTAACAAGTTAGTTACGAAAACGGTTCCATAATTGACCAATCCATTCATGCATTGCCATTTCAGAATACATAAGATAACGTCCGGATGGTAAATAACCGTAGGCTGGAATTGCCGATTGCTGCTCTCTGCCTACATATTGCGCTGGTGCCGGGATTGGATTCATACCCACCTGATGAAACAATTTCATGGCTCTGGGCATATGTGATGCAGAGGTAACGAGCGCAGTAGGGTGCCCGGAAACTAGCTGACTGTCGCGTGCCACTTCCTCTTCTGTATCGCGGGCATTTTCGATCAGCGTCATGTCATTGCGCGATATACCGTTTGCTTCTGCGACTCGTGCATACATTTCTGCACCGGAAATTGGGTCGCCAGCAACACTGCCAGAAAAAATCATCTGTGCCTTGGGGTTGAGTCGTTTTATGCGTAAGGCTTCTTGTATACGCGCACTAGCGGCTTCAGTGAGCTGACTTGCTAAAGGCACCGACGGATCAGAGACATGGCCGTGACCTAACACAATAATATAATTGACAGGCTGTTGGTCGGGAAAAGCTGGGTACATTTGTTCTAACGGGCGATTCAGCGTCACGCTGACTGGACGAATTGAAAAAGTAACCAGCAAGATGGTAGCCACAGAAACAAGCAACTTTCCACTTTTCTGCCAGCGGGTTAACCACAACAGAAGTAATCCGGCAAAAAGCAGCACAGCACAAAAAGGCAGCGGCATCAGCAGCAGACCAAGCCATTTTTTAAGCATAAACCACTGATACAGCGTGACTGTGTGTGATTCCATGTTTATCTCTGGCGCTCCTTGGTTGTTTGCTAATATAAATTAATATGTTAGCTAATATCAAGCGTGACTGCTGGTGACATTAAGGTGCGCTAGGTGACGCTGAAAGGGTGACACAGAAGGTGACATAGGGCAAAACAGGCCTTATAGTCTTGTTTTCATTAATCCCTAGTCAGACTCAATCTAGCACCCATATGGATAAGTTCCGATTTTCTAAGACAAATTTGCGCGAAATCATGCCGGGTGACACGGAGCAACGCTTCGGTGACACGGAACAACCGGGATTGATATTCCGCGTCATGCCGTCCGGTCATAAATCCTTCCACTTGCAACGCAAAATCAAGGGGCGCACAACCCGCGTCAGTATCGGACCGTTTCCGGAACTCACGGTTGATCAGGCTCGCGTAAAAGCTAGAGAGTTGCTGAACAAGATCATGGCTGGGGAAGACATCAACGAAAAAACCAGCACCATGACTGTAAATGAATTGTTTGCTGATTATCAGGGAAACTTTAACTTCCGCATTGAAGCGGGAGAGCGAAGGTCAACCAGCATTGCCAGCATTCAGAGCGTCTACCGCATACACCTACGCCCGTTAATTGGTACACAGCGACTGGTCGATCTTAATTCAAAAATCGCCATCCAGGTTTCTGGTGAACTAAAAAAGAAAAGTCCGGCAATCTACAATCGGGGAATGGCAATTTGTAAATCATTAATGAACTACGCCATTGCCAATGAGTACACCAAGGAAAACCCGTTTGATCGTCACCATCAAATAAGTATCAAACCCCGCGAACGTATCCTGAAGCCTGACGAAATGACCCGCTTTTTCGAGTCTATTTCTATGGAACGGCCTATCTATCGCGATGCAATTATGGTCTTGCTATTTACCGGTCAGCGCAAAACCTGCGTTTTGTCGATGGAGTGGGATGAGATTGATATTACTAATAGGGTGTGGCGCATTCCAACAAAAAAAATGAAAGGGAAAACGGCACACTCTGTGCCATTGATCGACATTCTAATGGAGATCCTTCAACGCAGACTAACCATCAGAGAGCCGGGTGAGCGGTTTGTATTCCCGTCAAAAATAAGCAAGACCGGGCACATTGTTGCTGATGGAACAGGGTTTTGGAGTCGGATTATTGAGCGGGCTGGGTTGTATAGCGAAGAGAAAAGCAAGACGTTATGTATTCATGACTTGCGCCGGACACTGGGTTCGTGGCAGGCGATGGGTGGGGAGTCGCTGCTGATGATTTCAAAAATGTTAGGGCATAAGAATATTAATGTGACCGCCAGCACCTACGCGCATTTACAGGTAGGTGGCGTTCGTATAGGCATGGAATCCGCCGCTACCGCCATGCTGTCAGCCAGCAACGGCGGAGCGGAACAACCGGATAAATTGGCGGGAATGGTGGCGGGGTTGAGTGAAGAGGAGCGGGGGCGATTACTGAAACTACTGTCCGGTAATCAAGCATGAGTGGCAAGGGTTTGCAGTTTGAACTCGTCAATATCGTCCGGATGATATAAACAGCGTCCGGCTGGTTTGATATACGGAATTACTCTTGCACCGGTATGGCGCCAGCGCTTGAGCGTTGCAGGAGCGCAGGGGATACGGGCGGCAGCCTCGGCAGTGTCTAAAATGTATTCGCTGGCAGGGCGCTTAGTTGGCGTCATTATTTTATTTCCTTATGATTTATTTGACTGTTAAGGTTGCGTGCAAGTCGGACTCACGAAGAGTGAACACTTCTTCGTCCATTTGGTTGCCTTATTTGAGATTATTGATTGGTTAATAGAGAGTGTGTTACTTAACCGTTATTCCGGCCTGAATTAGTTTATCTTCAACAAGCTCCTTATACTTAAAAAGGATTTGTTCATCACCAAAATCATCAGTGTTTGGTAATTCAACAACCAAGCTGGCGCGCGCCTTATTCCAGAACTCTTCCGCAATATCTTTAATTGACACTGTTTGTCAAAAAACGAATTTACGCTCAGACCACGCTATTTCAAACTCACTCTCTGATTTGTCCATATCCCCTCGCTATTAATTGTGCTATTTCATTGGCAATACAATGCCGAAGCGCTCAAGGCACCATTCCTCAATTAAATGCACAGACGGCCTAATTGTGCGCTTGCCATTATATTCAAGATAAACAACGGCACGTCCTGAGTGATTTATTTCGCTGGTTCGAATTGTTTTAATTCCAACCTGCGCAAGAATTTCGTTTATTGTCATTTAATTCTTCACCATCCGCTGCCGGCACTGAAAGTTCTTTAGTGAGCGCATTAACAACAGCTTCAATACCGCGTTCCATGTTATAGGTCTGGTGACAGGCGTTTTCTTCAAACAACTCAACCATTCGCTTAACTCGATCTGCATTCACTCACACCATCTTCTCGTCTGGCGTTTCAATGGGAATGTAATACTGCATAAACTCGTCATGACGTAAAACGTCAGGAGCAACACCAACACTATTATTTGCATTAATTACAACGTGCGTTGCTGTTACAGCGATTACTGATTTAACTAATTTGGATTGGCAGTGTCTGCACTCACAACCCACATCCGGCAATTTTCCAGTTTGCTGGTCAGCCTTAGTCCATGTTGGTGCAATTGCTTTGCGAAACTCGTTATTCATCCCATTAACCATACGCTCGGCAAGCTCGACACGGCGATGGTCGTCTTCTGTTTCACCGTGCATACGCACAATGATAGACGCGCAGGCGTAGTGAGGGATATTACCGCCAAGGAAATCGACAACCGCTTCACAAGCGTTGTACCGGTATTCTTCCGCCAATCTAAGTTTGAACACCGGCTCGTATTTAATTTCTTCACTCATAAAACCTTCCTGATAATTTAGTTACAACAACCGCTGTTAATAAATAAGCGCCTACGTTAAATGCGATATAGCAAGTTATTGCATATTCCATAGCGCTTTATTCTCAGCTTCCAGTTTGGTGATAAAGCCTAAAACCACCTGAGCGCATTCACCTTGCGTTTTTAACCATTCAAGCGAATATTCCAGTGTTGGTGGCTCGTGGGTGATGGGTTCGAGATTGGCATTATCAGTCTTTATGAATCGCTGGATAATGAATTCGTTCATTGTGTTTTCTCCAAAACTTTCAGGTATGTTTCACCGGCACTGGCAGCAAACAGGAATTTATTTTTAAGGTGTGGATTTTCTGATTTTCCGTGAGATAAATCGCACCAAGTAATAAATTCTTTTATTGTCACTGCGCGTTGGTCATCATTTAAATTAATCTCTTCCATTACTCGTGTTCCAAGTATTTTCCGTTAATAACGCCAAGCGTATAAACAAGTCGATGGCGCGAGAATCCGATAACCGCAGCTTGGATTGAATAACTGTCGATTATCGGCGTGATTTGTTTTAAATCTGATTGGTCTACCTGTTTGAGTGCGGCATTTAATTTCTTACACAGGCAGAGAAGTGCGTTTTGTTTGGATGAATCGCTCATGTGGCAATTCCTATGCGGCTTGAAATCCAAATAAATCGAGTTGGTCATCATCGAGTGAACAAACTAGCGGCTCACAAGCTTCAGTGCATGATCCGGTTTCGAATCGCTTATTGCCTTTGAGTGAGAAGAACAAATCATCACGTTCTGTATCAGAAAACATATGTATTACCTGTTCAAATGTCGTGCTGCTTCTGTACATTACAAGTGGGTCATGTTTTCTCGTTGTTATCACTTTTACTGAATCGTCAGTGATTGCAGACAAGAATTCTGATTTAAATAGAGGCTCATCTTTTGCGGCAAGCGCTACTTTATTTAAGCCTTTTTTTATGCAAAACATGCAATTCCCAAGATGCTCTGGAATACCCAAATCAAAACTTTGTTTACCCCACCAATCTAAGACATCCTGTTTTTCAAATTCAGAAATTTCTGCCATATAATGAGTTTTTTCTTTGATGTTTGCAGTTATTCGCTTGGTAATTAATTCGACATGACTCTTTACGGTATCACCAAACATTGATGATATTTTCTGACTAATTAATCCACTTAAATCACCGCTCTTTTCCGCCAGATCACGGCATTCAAGGTAGAAGCCAGTTAAATCTTCAACGCCATATTTTCTGAGTGTTTTTGCGGCATCTTCTCCCCACAATCTCACTGGTTCGTCATATCTTATGCCAAGCCATGAAATGTAATTACCAGCACCAAAATTATCTTTGCAGTACGCTTTATATGCGTCAGTTTTCATTGTGCGAGAGCAGAACGCGCCACCGAAATAAGGAGTTCCATATTTGCTCATCATGTCTTTCCATGGCTGCAAATCTGGCTTGATGTCATCAAGTGATACCTGTCGGTAAGTCGTTCCGTGGCCAGAACGCATATCAATCTTGCATCGCAAACAGACAAGCTTTATTCCGAAGTGATTAACTACATTGCGAATGAATGTGTAAGTTTCCGGGTGTTCGGCCCCTGTATCCATAAAAATGTATTTAACGTTCCAGCCGTCATTTTTGCGCTTTTCTTCCATTAAATGGACAAGGTAAGCGCTTGTGCGCCCCCCCGAAAAACTGACTACATGCGTTATGTTCTGTGGAAACATTACTTTCTCCAGACAATAGAAATCCATCCGTTGAGTTATCAACAGAAACGGTGGATAAGAGTGGGTTAAACGGTGGTTAAGCGGCTTTTTCCTGCGGCTCTGTATCAGCCTGATCCAATAAAAACATACCTTCTGGATCATCATTTAACATCACTTCGGCGGTGATGATCAGGTTACCAATGGCAAGCAATTCGCCCTTCGATACATGCTTGGTGCCGATGTGATATTTACAGCCTGGTATGAAGATAAGCAGATTTGAGCCTTTTGGGTTTCCCTTCATTTCTTCGCCAGTTTCGGCGTTGATGAAATGAATTCGGCCAGAACAAAATTTACCTTTTTCATTGTAATAACCGACTATGCGGCGTATCTCGCTGCAATCATCACCGGGCCACCAGTTCGCCGAGCTGTCTTCTGGTATCAACACGACAGAGCCGATACCACATTCTTTTTCTTTTAAGCATTTCTTTATCCAAGGTCCGATATCGGAGTAGGGTGGATTTAACCAAACAAACGGATTGCGAACGTCTGCTGGTATATACCCCCCCCAACTGACTTTCAGCGCATCAATTTCAGGTGTTAGGTAATTTGTGTGCAGAGCGGTTTCTGGCAACGCTGCCGCATCGAGGCAGAAACTAAACTCAGCATTGAGTGCTTCATAAAGCCATCGCGGGGTCTGCGTCATATCGCGGAACGCAGGGTTTGTTGTTGAGCCTTGGTAGTCAGCCATTAATCAGCCTCCCAATCATATGTATCAATGAAGTCGCCACAGTGGTGTTCTCTGCGAGTTAGTATATGGCCAGCTCCAATCTGGATATTCCACTTTTCCGGCTGGAGCATGCCGGTTCGTTCCTCTGCTGAAACCGGCGCAGACTTTGTGCATTCGCCAATCACACTGTTATGGAATCGCCACCAGTCACATCCGGCGCAGCAAGGGCCGTTCTGTTTGTAGAATCGGTCAACCAGTAGTTGAAGGTGATTAGGTTGAAGGTTGCTGGATGGCATTAATAGCCTCCGGTGGTTTTTTTATTCCTTCAATTCGCTTGATCAACTCGTATGCTTCACCAACGCATTCGAACTCATCCCATTCAGCGATATCTCCATTGAGGTGATAACCAGAAACGCCATGACTGTCACCAACCAAATCGAGAAATTGTTCAAGCGCTTTTATTAGTTCTAGGCGTTCAGCCTCAAGGCGTTCAATATTCTTGCTCATGACTCCAAGCAGCAATCCACCCTCAAGTTCATCATTACGCATTCCGGCGCAAGATTAACGCAGGCAACGATACGGCGGGCATCTTCATCGCTGTAAACAGCGCCCCATTGCACATCATCTTCCGTTGCTGTTGTAAGGAGTGACGTTCTGTCGCTGGAGGCGGGGCATTGATGTTTAAAGCGATCACCAACTTCAAACAATATCCATGGTTCTGGTGTGTGGCTCATGCTGCCTCCCGCTTTTCCATCATCGATTTAGCAGCTTCAAATTCACTTCCAAGGATTTCAACTGTTCCAGAACCATCTGATGGTTTTTGATTTGTTTGAACATAAATGCCAGTCGGTGTCGTAAACATCCGTCCACCACCTGACATGCACATGGCCATGTAATCAAGACCCAAAGCCTCATACACATGGTCTATATCAATAGTTTCATCAGGTTTGTCACCCCACAACGACTGCAACTTTGCTAACTGCCGCTTAAGTGTGGCTGGTACCTTTTTTCGTGGCCTGCATAATCCGTTAAGTTTTCTGTCCGGCACTGTCCATAGCGCAGCATTCAGATAAAACTCACCATCTTTGAACGTTATTCCATCAAATGATGTTCTTGTTCCGAGATAAACCATTACTGGCTCTGCGTTGAACTGTTTAGCAAATTCTTTCGCTCTGTCGTAAAGCGAAATTTTTTCTGATTTAAGTTGTTCCGATATTTGAAGAACGCTGGATGTTTCGTTTTTGTAATAACTCATGCTGCCTCCAGTTCATCTACTTTGTAGTTATCGGCAACAAATTTGTTGGCAGAATCCATGATGGATTGCGCCGTTTTGTCGCCAATGCCTTTGATTTTTGACAGTTTGAATGCTTGGTGAAGCATGATGTCGTGCAGTGTCAGGATGCCATTTTGCTCAAGCAGGTCGGCATGCTTATCGGTTACAACGCTTCTAACCAGAACCTGCTGTGACCATGTTGCTCGTTCAATTAGCGGTTGGTGAGTTTCAGCTAATGCATCGGTTGCAAAGTGCATGATTGCATCAACCAGTTCTTTCGGTACTTCACGAGCAAATTGGCAAGGCGGCAGAGCAGGGCAAAGCCATTCAGACATCAGCACCGCAACACCTTCACCGGTTGCCGACATGATGAATATCTTCCACTCCAAATCGAGCAGTTGATCATCAAGCGACTGCAGGCCGTGTGGTATGACGTACGCGAAGAATGGCACTGACTTGTTTTTGTCTTCTTCGGAAAAGAATTTCTTTTTCAGATGCAAGTTATAAAGGGCGCGATACTTATCCTGCCGGCGCAATTCCTGAACTTCTGAATCTGCCTCGCCGATGATTTTTACAAGCTCAGCAATTTTTGTCTGGTGCTCACTGTCTTTGCGCTTGTAAGCAATATTACTGGTTCGCAGTTCAGTTAACGCTTTGCGTTGTTCATCGAGCAACTTGGTTTTTTCTTTGTTGCTTTTGGCTAACCGGTCTGGATTAAGTTCACGCAGTCGCTTTAATTCCCGCTCAGCTTCTTGTGCGCGCGATTTTTCAGCTATGGTTTTCGTTTCTGCCCGGGCAAGCTTTATTTCAGCATCCAGAGCGCGACTTTCAAAACCAAGTTGCCGCTCTTTAAGGCCGTGGTTTTCAATTTTCAGGATGTCGATATCGCGCTGTTTACCTGACAATTCAGCCTGCAACTGCTCATTCAGTTCAACAGCCTGGTTATATTCATCAACGCTGGCTGATTCAAACTGTTCGACATTTTCAGACAAAAACGCTTCCTGATTATTCAGGTTATCCAGTGCGTTCTGTAATTGCTGGCGTGACGATGCAAAAGCGCGGGTTATCGCCGCGCTCGGTGTCAGTTGTGGTCCCATAGTGGTGTCCTAAACGATGCGGCCAATCGTGTTAAAAACGAGGTCGCGAGAGAGGGCTATAAGCTGAATTTGGTTGTTAATAGTTGTGCGGATAGCGCAATTCTTCTGCATCATCAGCGTCAAGCACCAACATACTGCGACCGTAGTAAAGAGCAGCGATCATCTCTTCATATTTTCCGCGGAATGATTTGATTGTCTTACCAAGCTCATTGCCATCAACCTTACCGTGTCCCAATTTGTAGCATGGCTTGTTGTTATGGGTGATTTGTACCCATTCGTTGTCGATGCAATTTTCAGCCTTCATGAAATACAAGGATTCATCAAACTCGAAGGCGTGAGTTTTTGTGCGGCTGCGACCGTGTCGGCTTTCCTGTGCAGGCTCTTTGCACAAACCAACTTGGAACCAGTCTCTGTCGCTGTATTGCATAATCGCTTCCGGATATTCCCATCCTTCGTGCGCGGCTTCATCCTGGTATTGTTCAATGTAAGCATCCCATAGGGCAGACGCGTAAATGAACTCTGGTATCTCTTTGGTTTTAACAAACTCGATCACCATGTCCTGCATCTGCTTGGTGATGCTCTCGCTGATCGCCTTTTGCTCCCATTCAGTAGCTAATGCTTTAGCCATCATGGTGTTGTAGCGTGGCAGATCAACCATTTTTTCAATGTTGGCTGGTAAGGCTTGTTCCAGAGCTTCTTTCACGCGGTCAGGAAATTTTCCCCAGCGAAAAGTATCTTCAATAGCCTTTTCATATAACTTGCGAACGTGAGTGTTAATCATCTCCGCATATTCAGAAGACTGCTCGAACGCGGCGCAATGTTTAGCTATGTCATTGGCTAGGCTAGTAGCCATGGGCTCTTGTTCTGACATTATTGAATTCCTTATTAATACTGAACTTGTGTATGACGAACCTTGCCGAAGACCATGCCAGCAAGTAAGACTCGTAGCGTATCGCGTGATACTTCCAAGCCTTTCGATAATGCATAAGCCTGCATATCATCGATAATTTCGTTGTTAATCAGCTTTTGGTGTTCGATGTTAGCGGCCTTTGCTGCGGCTTCTGCTTTGCGCTGTTCTTCTTCCCGGGCAATTCGATTTTGCTCATCGATTTGGCGCTGGCGCTCCTGTTGTTCTGCTTGCTGGACGGCTAACCGCTGGCGATCTTCTGCATCTTTGCGTTCTTGCTCAAGTCGCTGCTGTGCGTCTTTGGCGTCCTGTTCCGCTTTTAATTTGGCGTCTTTTGCGCTTTGTTCGGCCTTAGCTTGCGCCTCTTCCGCTTCACGTTTTTGGCGCTCAAGCTCAAGCTGTTTACGCATGGATTCGCGTTCTGCTTCGAGCTTTGCTTCTTCTTTGATGCGTGCTTCACGGGCGAGTCGGTCTTTTTCTTCCTGTTCCGCTTTTAGGCGCGCGATTTCGGCCTGCTGCGCTTCCCAGGTCAGGCGGTTATGCAGCGCCGATTCCAATTTCACCTTCGCGGCTTCTTTGGCTAAAGCCGCGCGATCTTGGTATTCGTCCCAAGTAGCATCGATGGCGATAGCTTCCAGTTCACTAACCCACAGCTGAATTTCAGCAGAAGGTGACTCAGTGGTTGCCTTGGCGCCTAACACTTGAATGGCGGCGATGCGCCAATCAAGTGCTGCAACTCGTGATTTTTCAGCGTTTTCGTAGTCAGTTAGTGGCTTGCGCACTCTGGCTTGTAACTCATCACAGAAGTCACGGACCTTCTTTCGCGTTGCATCGATGCGCTTTGGAATTTCCTTTTCTGCATCAACCAGTTCTTTACCAAGACCATCAATGAATGTTTTTGTTCTGGCTACTGCATAGGCTTGTGAGCCAATTAATTTGCGGCCCTTGGTAGTTGAAACGTCAGGATCAAACTTAGTGGCCAGTGTTTCAATTTCGGTGAGAATTGAATCGAGATTTTTACTTTCAACGAAAAATGCGCGTACATCGGTTGGCTGAATGACAACCAGCGAGGTTGATTCAGTCTTTGCTTGTTCTGTCATGGCGTGGTGTCCGATTAAAGCCCCGAAGGGCTAGGGGCTAAACGGGGATATTGTTGGCTTCAGCTGCGAGAGATTCTTTAATGCGATTGCTGTTTTGCTGGTAGATAACCTTGGCTCGGTGAGCATCCGCATCAGGTAATGCGCCAATTTCAGCAACTTTCTCTGACACTGATTTCAACTCGGCGTGACTCTGGCACAGGCTCATCAGCTCAAGCGTTTCTTCAAGTTTTGCCTTTTGTTCTGTAGGCAGTTCTTTTGGTGGATCAATTACCTGCTCAGTTGGTTGCTGTTTCTTCTGAGCCATCAAGCGATCAAGCCCTGAACCTTGCGGTGTTGGTGTTATGTCACGCTCAGGCTTTGATTCATCCAGCTCATCTGGAGTGTAAACTCCCATAATTACATCAGGGCAGTACAGGCGAGACCAGCGTTTTACGGCCAGATAAGCAAGTTGTTGGCGCGGATCATCAGCCCACAAAGTAGAGTTGCGCGTTCTGGCTTGAGCTAGCAGTAATTCAAGCATGCGTGGCTCATCTTCACCTTTCATGGTTGCCCAGCAACGAACACCAAGACCCTCTTCATCAGCTAATTTCCAGCCGGGCTGGCGATATTCTTTACCTTCCTGATTTTTCTTTACTTCAAACTTACCGATCACCTTTGTCCAATCGCCGAACCATTCAAAATGCAGGCGATCTTTAGTTGGTGCCAGCGCAGTGATCACCGAGTTAACAAGCTGTGCTTCGTAGCCGATTTTCCCAGAAATAAAGTGTGTCTTCTGTGCAACCGCGAAAGGGTTCATACCCCACTGAACTGCTTGCATCACAACAGCCAAGCAATCACCTTTGCTGCCTTGGTATTCTTTCGGGATGGTAGCCTTCCCGGTGGCCATGATTTCAGCCAAAGCAACCATTGATGACATGCTTGCTGCATCAAGGGTTAGGTTGCGACCAACGCCATTTTGTTGAGGCGATTCAATAATTTGCGTGTTCATGCAGATTTCCTTTTTGCCCAGAACGGACGATAAAGAGTTTCAAAGTCGTGCCAGTCATCATTAAGTTTGCACTCATGGAATCGGCGCAGATTTTTATGCCATTCTTCGTAGCCTGCCGATTTCCAATCTTGCTCAACTTTCATCACGCGTACCGGATAACGACCGCAATTAATTGTGTCGCTGACCATCAGAAAGAAAAAATCGGACGGTTCACCAAACAGCTTTTCATAGCCTTCGGTGTACATTGCGTCTTGAACGTAGTAGCGAAACTCTTCTACATGCGTTTCAAATCGCCCTATGTCTGCGGTTTTCTTTACATCGAATGTGACAGGAACATCAGTTAGATAGCTGTCTGGACGGATCCGGCACTGCTCGCCGGTTTCTTCGTCAGTCCAATAGAGTGATGATTCAGCGTGGCGATCGTGCTCAAGTAACAGTCTGGCATCTGGATGAGCCATGGCACTCTCACGCATCAATCGCAGTTTCCGGCCTTCTTCGAATGTCATCACTGTTTTGCCGGTTGCCTTGCAGTCATCCAGAAACGCTTTTTCTGATTCCTTGCCGATCGTTGTTCGGCGGTTAAATTCAGGCGCAATGATGAATCGGCCTTCAAATTCATCCGGCTCAAGCAGCAGGCAGTGCAGGGCGGTTCCCATGTCCAGCGCGGTTAACTTCTCTTCATCAACTGGCGCCGTTTTCTTCCACTGGTACACGGCGGGAGAAATGGCAATATCATCCAACTGGCTTTTACTTACCGCTGGGCCGGAGTGATATTCTTCGTTGGTAATGTCGTGATAAACGCCGTTGGGGATAGATAGGATGATACCTGACTGCTGATCGCGGACAATTCCGGTTTCCACTTGTGCATTCATGACGATCTCCAGTTCGGTCTAATTCGATGGGTTTCCACCTCAAGATCAATTCGCTCACGCACCTGAGCGGTAACTTGATCGCACAGAATGTGATTAAACATCTTTGCTGCCGTTGTTCCTTCGACGCTATCCGGTGACTCCATCATCACTTTCATGTGGGCTTTTAACTGAGAATCGATTTCTGACTCAGAAATGCCGTTATGGCCAGTGGTATTGCAGATAATGGATAGCAATGACATTCCTTCGTAATCGCCGCCGTTCAGGATGACCTTTTTAACGAAAGCGGCTTTTTCATCTGCATAGGTTTGCCATTTTTCGTCGATAGACTGTTTACGGCCCAATTCATCAGCCAAGACGTCAGCGGCATGGCTATTTACGTCAAACGTTCTTCCGAAATTTGCATTGAGGTGATTCATTACTGTTTGCATCATTCACCTCGATAGTTGTAGGTTTCGATGCCAGCGCTTATTGCCGGAGTGTGACGAACTGGCGCTGGTGACTGCTGCATGTTGCGGTAGATGCGGGCACGGCGGCGCTTTTCATCTCTGGCTGCCATATCTGCCAATATTGCACTTGGCAGATGCAGGATTGCGTTAAGTGTGTGTTTCATATAACCTCCAGAAAGGTTTTAAAGGATGTGGTGTCCGTTGAAGCCGGAGAGGTCAGCGAAGTTGAGAGAGCGCTGGCCTTTTTTATTGGGCGTAAATCAGGGGCAGGGCGGTTGTCGCGATGAACACTATGGTGATGAATAGAGCTGCGAGTTTCATAGTGCAAACTCCGCTTCAATGCGCCGTCTTTCTTGCAGATCGTAAATCGCATCTCTAGCTGCCTTAGTGCGCTTATCTGCATTGCTTGGCACTGACTTAACTCGCACCTCATCAATTCTACGAGGTGGCAAAGTTGCGATGGCGTGCCACACATTTCTGTTTTTGAGTACATCAGTTCTGGTCATTTGCGGCATGGTTAACCTCACGCAGCTTCTTTGTTTAACTTAACAGTCAATTCAGCAACGCAATCCCGTCCGGCTTGTTTGTATGCTTCCGCCGCCGATCCTGAATATTTTTCATCAACAGCCCGCTCAAAGTTATCCAACGTATCGAAGAAGCAACCTGCTGCGATTTTGAAGTTTTCATTCATCCAGACTGCGAATATTGTTCTGCTGGAGTAGCCGCAGTTATCGCGGAATGTGACATTGGTAATGCCGGTGCAACCGCTGATGTCGAACGAGCCGTTAACAGTCAGGTT
>MTLE01000270.1_pt1 | contig 67014 bp, 54 predicted proteins | sample 1982461 | NCBI WGS metagenome assembly MTLE01 (sample SAMN05712605, study PRJNA340218) | biofilm metagenome | isolation source: sample SPL anode biofilm adapted to -200 mV | place: USA | collected 2012-02-03 | reverse complement strand
CAGTACAATGGCAGGTATAATACCTTGATTCGGAAACTAAGAGCTCATTGCCAATGCTTTCGATCAGCTCTTTTGACTCTGATTTTTTTTGGGAGCGGTTATACAGATGAAATCCGCCAATGACAACGGTCGGTTGCAGATCATAGTTTAATGCCATATGATCAAGAATATTGATAATACCCCGATGAGCACACCCCGCCACCAGCACCAGCTGATTTTTTTCACGGATGATCAGATTCTGCTCGTGGCCAAAATCATCGGCCATCCGCTGCCCATCTTTTTCCATCAGCAGGTCAGCATTAGCCGTGGCGCAACAGCGTTCTCCCTGAACATTTGAAAAGATGCATAATTCATCATCAATCACAAAATCCTGCTCCAAAAAGACAAAACGGGGGTTGGCAAACAGATCCTGATCCAGGCCAATATAGGTCTCGCCATTGGTGCGTTTTGAAAAATGATTTTCAAAGGCTTTACCATTGATATAGATAGACGCCTGATCATTGATTTCCAGAAATTTTTTCAAACCGCCCCCATGATCATAATGACCGTGACTGATGATCAACGTATCAACCTGGGAAAGATTTACCCCCAGTTTTTCGGCATTTTCAGCAAACAGACTGCTGGCTCCAACATCGAACAGCAATTTATGGGTTTCTGTTTCAATGTAAAAACTGAGACCGTGTTCGTTTTGAAACGCATCAGATATTGATGTGTTTTCAGCCAATGTTATAATTTTCATTTTACCACCCGCACCTATTCCTGATTTGTTTCGATCGTTTCAGTTCCGTCAAGCGGCTTCACCGCTAGATCCGTTTGATTTATCTCGCTTTTTTTAAACCTTTTTTTATTGCTTCGTCCGCAGCCACAACCTTTTCCGAATCCATAAGCATTGATTCCTGAACAACGTCCCAATCCTTTTCCACTACCAGAACCCCGTCCATGGGGACCGGTTCGATCTCTTCCTGGCATTTTGGCGCCTCCTTTAGATTAATGACATATGTTATTTATACTATCATTATAAGCTATCTCAAACATCTGTCAATCATTATTTTGTATCCCTTTAAGCCAGTAAACTGCTCAACCAAAAAGACACCGGATTAAAAATAAAACTTCCAATCCGGTGTCCGCTTGTCGACCATTTGATCTATATTTATAGCTTGACTAAAATTTTACCCCGACGTGATATCGCGTTTGTTTTGAAAACCCCGTCTTCTGCCCGGTCACTGACAAATGACATCACCTTTTCTTGTAATCCGGTGGTATCCTTACCCAGGAAATTTATCCGCGACATCATTTCTTCAACAGCCTCATCGATCGGCAGCTCCTGGGGTCTGGTATCCTGTTCAACATCAAAAGACAGGTTATAACCTTGCGCATATAGCCAATTCAGGTTATAAATAATATCACTGCGCCAGATTGGCATTTCCTCACCATAGATTTCTTTCCAGAGCTCGCCAAAGGCTTCACTATCCCGTCTTCCCGCCCAACCGCTGAAATAGACATATTTTTTGGCGCAGGACATCGCTTTCTTAAAAAGTTCTGCATTGTGAACACCGGGGCACATGGAAATAAAGACCATGTCAAAAGCGTTTTCCCAACCCATTTTATCAACATCCACTGCTTCCCAGGGCATCTGTACCACTTCCAGATCTGATATTTTTTCCATTTCGATCCGCTCCCGGATCGCTGATGACATCCCGTTAGTCGGTTCCAAAGCGGTGACCCTGGCTTTTTTCTCGGCAAAGGCACAGGAAAAAGCCCCTGGCCCGGCGCCAATATCCAATATCGTCAGGCCGTCCAGGCTAATCCCCTGATTCTCGATCCATTTAATGACATCGCCGGTTCGTTTTTTTCCTTTATCCCCGACAACATTACTCTTAAACCGATCAGCCCGTTTTTCCCACAGCTCGACACTGTGTGCCGGCCCCTCGTTTCCCGGCTGTTTTCCATAAAGCTTGGCTTTATCCCAAATCCCGGCCCAATAAGAGGCCTCCCGCAGTTTTAACAGTTCTTCCATGTTCCTATTTCCTTTCTATTTGAGGCGTGTTTCACACGCCCGGTTATCCTTATACCAAATCACTGAAGGACTCACTTAGTAATTGTTTGGTGTACCGGTGTTCCGGATTTTTAAAGATATCACTGGATACTCCATGTTCGACAATTTGACCCTGATACATCACATAAACCTTATCGGCCACCTTGCGTGCCAGATGCAGATCATGGGTGATATAGAGCATCGCAAAACCATGGCGGTTCTGCAACCCTTTTAACTCCCGGAGCAGGTTTGCCTGGGTGGAGGGATCCAACATTGACGTGACCTCATCGGCAATCAGCAGTTTCGGATTAGTCACCAGTGCTCTGGCGATGGCCAAACGCTGCCGTTGCCCGCCACTTAAGGCGGCGCAATTGCGGGATAAAAACTCCTTTGAATCGGGCAACTGCACTGCCTGCAATGTGCGAATGGCTTCCTGATTTCGCTCTTCTCTGGTTTTCCATTTCATGATATCGAGCGGTTCTTTGACAACATCCAGTACCTTCATCCGATAACTGGTCGCTGAAAAGGGATCCTGAAAAACAATCTGCATGCCCCCCATTATTGACGTGGCCCAATGGCCTTCGAGCTTCTTTTTTTGAAAATAAGCAGCTCCGCTATCAGCCTGACAGACCCCAGCCAGCACCTGGGCCAGTGTCGATTTTCCGGATCCGGATTCCCCAACTAAGGCTACAATTTCACCGCTTTTAATTTCCATACTGACATCATCAACCGCCAGCACTTCACTGTTTTTCAAGCGATGGGTTTTCCGAATCTGACTGGCTGTCAAGAAGGTCTCAATTCCACCTTTATGACAGGCCACCATATGCTCAAGCGCCACATACTCAAGAACCGGCTTTTCTTTTTGACAGGAATCCTCATGCTGGCAACAACGGGGATAAAACGCACAGCCCGTAGTGCCCACCCCCGATCCGGCTTCGCCTTCAATTCCCCATAAGTCCTTATATTTATAAAGATTCGGTGATGAATTAAGCAGCCCCCGGGTATAACAGTGCAAGGGATTTTTAAGCACCTCACTGGTTAAACCTTTTTCGATGATGCGGCCACAATACATAGCCAGCACCCGTGTCGTCAGTTTTTTAATCACCCCCAGATCATGGGAGATAATAATCATCGTAAAACCCTGTTCCTTCTGCAATTTTTGCAGTAATCGCAGGATTTCATTTTTGCTGACCACGTCCAGCGCCGTTGTCGGTTCATCGACGATTAACATCTCCGGATCACAGGATAATGCCATGGCCACCAGCACCCGTTGTCGCATCCCGCCTGATAGCTGATGGGGGTAGGCCAGCCGCCATTTCGGATCCAACCCGACTTTTTCCAGCAACTCGACCACCCGCTGATCAATCTCTGTCCTGGTTTTCTGACAATGGGTCTTGATCGGCTCACCAATCTGCTCGCCGATGGTCAAGACCGGATTCAACACCTCAAGTGAGTTCTGAAAAACCAGCGCAATCTCTTTCCAGCGATACTGCCGCAAATTCTTTTCTGGCATTCCATTGAGTTGCTCACCTTTATAAATGACGTCGCCACTAACATCAGCCTGGCTCAACAAGCCCATAATCCCCATTGCCATGGAGCTTTTTCCACAACCCGATTCTCCGATAATGCCCAGGGTTTCATTTTTATTCAGTCGGATATTCAAGTCGTCAACAGCTTTTACCGATGGTTCCATCCCATGATAGGCAACCGAAAAATTTTTCAGTTCCAATAAACATTGACCATCATTACTCAAACGAACTCCTCCTTACTTCATTTACACCTAGGCATTTGCGAAATTAAAAGCACCGAACAATAATTGCTTTGGGTGCAGTTTCCACAAACAATTTCGTAACGTGTAGGCGAACAGTTCAGCGAACTGTCCGCCGTACAGTGTAGAAATTGTTTCGTGCAAAACTGGGCACAAAGCTCACGGTAGTTTCGCAATTGCCTATTATTTACACCTTTATTTTAATCCGCGGATCCAGAACCCGTTCCATTTCACGGCTTAAAAAAGCCAGCGCCATAACCACCATGGTCAGAATCAACCAGGGGAAAACCAACCACCATTTCCAGAAATTGGTATAGTAAATCCCTTTAAAACTGGTGGCATAATGAATGATCAGACCCCAGCTCTTTGATGTCGGATCCCCCAATCCCAGAAAGGACAAACCGGCCTCCGAAATAATGGCCCGACCCGTTAAACGAATGATATTCACGGCCAAAATGGGAAAAACCGTTGGTAGAAAGTGGCGCCAGATCAGGTACCAGGTTCCCGCCCCATAGGTTTCGGCCGCCTTGATATAGGTCTGTTCTTTTAACATCAGCACCTGTGAGCGGACAATTCTGGCCGGTGTCACCCAGGCAAACAAAGCCAATACAATTACAACATTAAGAAGACTCGGCCCTAAAAGCGCAGCCAATAAAACCATTAGCGGAAAATCGGGAATGACTATCAATATATCAATTAATCGCATAATAATTTTATCGGGAATGCCACCAACGTATCCTGAAAAAACACCAATCAAACCGCCCCCGACGGCGGCCAGCAGGGCGGTTCCAAAGCCAACGATCAGGCTGACCCGGGCACCATAGCAGATCTGTGCCCACAGATCGATGCCTAAATCATCGGTCCCCATAATATGCTGGCTTCCTGGCGGCATCAGCGCTTCTCCGGAAGTAAAATTATAAGGATAGGGTGAAAGATAAGTTGCAAAAACAGCCATCAGCAAAACCACGATCAAGATTCCAAAGCTCAACTTACCCTGAAGGGAAAACTTTTTAATGAATTCCCAGCCTTTGTTGAAATTTTCTAATATTTTTGGCATCTTCACCCCTCCTGAAGCTTACCGGCATCATTAACCCGGGGATCCAGTTTCTTATAAACCTGGTCGGCGACAAAATTAGCCAACAGCACCAGGATCGTTACGACCAGAAAAATTCCCTGCACCACCTGGTAATCCTGAACCCGGATGCATTCCCGCATCAATCGTCCCAGGCCCGGATAGGCAAAAACGTTTTCCACCAGAATGGCACCACCGACCAAGCCGCCCAGGCTTAAAAAGATCCGCGTAATCACTGGTAACAAGGCATTTCTAAGGGCATGATGAAAAATTACCCGTTTTTCAGTCAGGCCTTTTGCCCGGGCCGTCCGCAAATAATCTTTTGACAAAACCGTCGTCATACTGTTTCGCACCAATAAGTACATGCCACCCAATTGGGTGATCGATAAAACTAGGATCGGCAAAAAGGCGTGGCTGAGAATATCTGCGATCTGTGCCCAGCAACTGCTGTATTCTTCAAAATGGGTCATCGCACCGGACAAGGGGAAAAGTCGCAACCAGGCCGAAAAAACAATCAGAATCATCAAGCCAACCAGAAAAACAGGGATCTCTGAGATCAGAATCAATTGAAAATAAAGCATTTTATCGGCCCAATGATCCCGATACCAGGCCGATATACTCCCCAGCACCACCCCAACTGCAGTACTTATTACCATCGCTGAAATCACGATAAATATGGTCCATCCCAGTCTTCCTATAATTAGGTCGCTGACCGGTACCTTATAATAAATACTGTATCCCAGATCTCCATGCATCAATTGACCGATATAGGTGACGTATTGTTCGCCCATGCTCTTATCCAGACCGTAATAGCTCTTGTAATAATCCTGCTGCTCCTGAGACATGATAATTTCCTCATTATCGGGGCTATCTGAAGACAACAGCAAAAATGGATCGCCTGGAAGAAAGCGTGGTAAAAGAAAATTCAGGGTGATGATAATCCAGATCGTCAACAGATATTCAAATATTTTCAAGCCTCTTCTTTTGTACATCCTGCCCCCTTTAAAAATACTAGTTTAAGCAAAAATGACGGTCAGCGACAAACCGGCCGTCATTTTTTTGCACTGAATCTTATTCCGCTACAAAATTTGCCCGGGCATCATTATGATAAATATCCGGACTCCAGCCGTCATAAACCTTTGGTCGATGGACATTGATGGTATTTTTGTAGTACAGGGTCAACTTCGGCAGCTCTTGGGCGACCAGGGCCTGGAGTTCGCCGCTGATTCTCAGCTGCTCAGCCGGATCAGTGGCTTTTTGCAAGTCCTTGTATAATTGATCCACCTGCGGATTATTATAACCGATGACCATTGCCGTCGTTGAAGTCGCTTTGGCTGATTTTTTTATATTGGTTACTTCCGCTAGATCTTCTCCACCGCCACTACCATTAATGATCATCTCAAAATCTCCTGCGGCAAAGCGGGCATCTCTTGTCTTTGTATCGGTGGTCTGAACAATGATTTCAATCCCCACCAAAGATAAATCCTGCTTAATCAATTCAGCCACACGGGTACTGCCTTCATCGGCCAGCAAGGTAAAGCTCAGTTTCTCGCCACTGGCGTTTTCCCGGATCTTATCACCATCGCTATCCTTAAAGCCCAGACCATCAAGCAGTTCGCCAGCTTTCTGAGTACTGTAGGCATATTGTTCAACGGCGCTGTTATACTGTTTGTTGCTGGTGGGATGAAGGACTCCGGGATTTCCGGCTACCGCTGAACCGCGTTCGACCTTTTCAACCAGCTGGTCACGATTAATGGCATAGGCCACCGCCTGACGGAAAGTGGTGTTGGCAAATTCCGGCTGGGTGTTCATATTGTAGTACAACCGATAGGCCCAGGAGGTGACATACTGCATAATTTCATACTCATCATCGCTTTCGAACCGTTCCATCACATCTGGCGTAATACTGATGCGGTCAATATCGCCCTGTTCGAAGGCCAGGATTTCTTCGCTGACGGGAATAAACTGCAGTTCTTTTACCTTGGGCTCGCTACCCCAGTAGTTTTCATTGATCACATAACGATAGGTGCCATGCTCCTTGCTGTACTCAGTCAGTTTATAGGGACCGGTTCCGACCACTGCCTTGGTATCCAGGTAATTGGTCGGATCGGCTACCGATTCCCAAATATGTTTGGGGATAATATAGAAGCTAGCCATATTTGATAGAAACTTGGGATCCGCTTCGGTTAAGGTCACTTTTACGGTTTGGGGATCCACGACTTCCATATTGGCAATTTTTGAAAAATCAACTGCATTCACCGGCGGAATCGTTTTCTGATAGGTATAGCTGAATACCACATCATCAGCGGTCAAGGCTTCACCATCATTCCATTTTACTTCGGGACGAATTTTAAAGGTATAGCTCAAACCATCTTCGCTTTTTTCCCATTCGGTGGCCAGTTTCCCGGCGGGATTGCCATCGGTATCGGTGGCCATCAGGGTATCAAAGATCAATGCCATTTTACGGGAACCCGGTCCCCGTGGATAGATCCCATAGGGTGTCGGGTAACCCCAGTCGCCACCTGCCAGTTTTAATACTTCCACCTGTTTTTGATTGGCCAGAGTGTTTTTTTCATCACTGTCAGCCTTTGCCGTACTGCTACTGCAACCGGACAGCGTTGCCAGCATCATCACCGCCAGCAGCAATGCCAGCCACTTTTTTAAATCATTTTTTATCATAACTCTCTCCTCTTTTTTTATTTCAAGTAAAGCACTCCCTCAAATCATGCCCTACTCAATAAGCTATACAATTGGCTATTTATCAAACAGGCGCAACGTCTGCTCGCCGACCCGTTTTCCGAACAGTTCAAAAAAATCTTTCCGTTCTTCGTCCCCTTTTTTAATATCTTTCTTTCTTCGTTTCTTGAACAAGGCAATCTCTAAATCTGTTTAAATCGCCTCCATAACTTAAATGTTCGCAAAAAAACGCCAATGAACCAAAGCTCTTTTCAAAAAGCTTTTGCCTCACTGGCGTCTTAATTAATTCTTAATTTAAGTAAGCGAATTATAACAACATAGCTGACATTTGTCAATAACTACTTTTCAAACATAATCACCCCGATCCTTACACACCAATCGCAATCACCATTCATTCTAAACGCTCTAATTCCGCATTGTTCACCTATTAAACAAAATGAATCGTTCCTTTCCTCTTTAAAATCAATTCGTATCCAGCCGATAAACCCGATCACAGCCAGCAACTGTCGAGGCCCGATGTGATACGGTAATAATGGTCCGATCTTTGAATTCGGTGTAGAGGGTTTTGAGAATACTCTTTTCATTTAAGGTATCCAATGAGCTAGTCGGCTCATCCAGTATCATAATCGGCGTATCTCTGAGACAAACCCTGGCAATTCCAATTCGTTGTCTTTCGCCGCCTGACAGCCGTGAGCCCATTTCCCCGGCATTACTTTGGTATCCATCTGGCAGATTCTCAATAAATTCATGAATGCAGGCCCGTTTGGCAGCCTCGACCACCTCTTCATGGGTGGCATCAGGATTACCAATTTTGATGTTTTCTTCAATGGTATCATTCATCAACCAGGTATCCTGGGACAACATGGCATAATGGTTGCGACAATCCTTGAGGCTCACATCCTTTATGTTCGTCCCGCCAACAAGTATTTCTCCCTTATCCGGATCCCAGTAGCGAAGCAATAAACGCAGCGCCGTTGATTTCCCACTACCACTCTGGCCAATGAAAGCTATTTTTTCTCCTGCTTTGGCCTCCATATTAAAATCGCGAATAACCTGATTAGGGCGTGATGGATAGGAGAAATCAATATTATTGATACATATTTCTCCAGATTTTTTTATAACTTGTTGCGGTTCTGCTGGCTCCATAACCTGAGGCGCTTCATCTTCCAGAGCAAAAACCCGCTCAGCTGCCGCAAAGGTCTGAAGCAGACTGCCAGACAAACTGCTGATGGCAATTACTGGCGTAAAGGAAGATGCCAATACGACCATCAACACCGCCGCCCCACCAATGCCAACCTCGCCAATCATCATGCCGTAGGAACAGATCGCCATTATTGCTACCCGGGACAGAGTTCGACCCAGATCCGGTAAGGCCATCACAAAATTGCGATGACGAATCAGCTTATGCAACACATCATTAATGGCTCTGCCCTTTTTATCAATGGTGTTCAGTTGCTGCTCGCCTTTACCAAAAACGATCACCTCTTTTATCCCCTTTAAGCTGTCAATCAGACAGGATTTCAAGTCACCCAATAAGGAGCGATATGCCCGACCGGTATCCCGACCCGAGCGAGCCGAAAAGATGGGGATGACAATCCCGATAATCAAATAAAAGGGCAGCATCACCAGTGCAACCATCGGCCAGATTACTGAGCAAAGAATCAGCGACAGACAGGTAATGACAATGGCAATGACAATCGGTGCCACCGTGTGGGCAAAAAAGATCTCGATGCACTCAATATCCGAAATAGCCGTTGAAACCACATCGCCATTCTTTTTATCGAGCATTTTTGCTGGTGAGAGTTTTCTTAAATTATCATACAGATCCACCCGCATAATTGCCAGCAGCTTATAGGCCACGTGATGTCCATAATACTGTTCCAGATAGCGGCTTGGTCCTCTGAGCACCGCACAGACAAAAAGTGCAATCATCCATTGACCAGTATTTAATAACATCTCAATACCGGCTAAACTGCAGATGATCCCCACTCCGGCCACCAGCGTTCCCAGAATCGTTAATTGACCGAGAATCCCCCCGGTAATGCACAGCCCCATATAACCAGAAACAGGTTTAATCTGTCTGGCCAGCCGTTTCATGATTTGATAACCGCTCATTTTTCCGTTATTCTTCTCAACTGACACAGAGCTCACCTCCTTCAAACAAACCTTCCAGGGACTCCTGTTCGGTAACCATATAATAATAGAGCCCCCGCTTTTTCATCAGACTGTTGTGACTGCCGCTTTCTTTGATTTCACCCCGATCCATCACATAAATGCAGTCCGCCTTTCTAATCGTTGACAAACGGTGTGAAATCACCACCAAGGTATTATTCCTGGCCAGTTTGCCAATGCATTCCCAGATATCGTCTTCACTTTCCACATCAACATTGGAGGTCGCTTCATCAAAGATATAAATATCAGCGTCCATCAGAATGGCTCTGGCAATTCCCAGCTTCTGCTTTTGACCGCCTGACAGTTTGCCGCCTCCTTCGCCTATGTTCGTGTCCAAACCCTCTGGTTGCTGTTTCACAAAACTGGACAGATTTACCATATCTAGGGCTTTCATCATTTCTTCGACGGTGGCATCGGTTTTGGCCATTTTTAAATTGTCCAAAATGGTTCCGGTAAAAATATAGGTATTCTGCGGGACAATACAAACCTTCTTATGGATCTGCTGGGGATCCTGGGTTCTGATATCCTGTCCATCCAGATAAACGGTTCCGCTATTGGCATCATAAAAGCGCATCAGCAGATTGGCAATGGTACTTTTTCCACAGCCCGATTGACCGACAATCGCCGTTACCTGACCTCTTTCCACGTTCATTGAAATATTTTTTAAAATCTGACGATCTTCGCCGTACTGAAAACCAACCTGATCTAAAACAAAACCCGGTTTTCCAGAAGCGCTTTGAACATCAGTCAACGCCAAGTTTTCCCGATCTGATTTTAGTTTCAGCAATCCAAAAACATTTTCAGCTGCTGCAACCCCGTTCATGGCTGAGTGACCGGTACTCATCAGATCCCGGACTGGCGCAAAGAAGGTATCGGCCAGAAGCAGTAAAAAAATTGCCCGGCCAAAGCCAAACCCACCCGCCACAAAGTTTTGAGAAATAAAGACAATGGCGATGGCACTACTGATGTAAATAATCATTTCTGAAATAATTACTGAATTAAAATTCAGCCGCAGCACCTTCATGGTGACATTTCTGAAATCCCAACATTTTTCACTTAAATCTTCCCGTCTTTTTTCATCTGAATCGTAGAGGACAAAGGTATTTAAACCTTCCAGACTGTCGTAATAATAGGTATTCAAGTTATTGAATTTTGACCAGTATTCGCCTTTAAGCAATCTGACAACTTTCCTGAATAACTGATTAATGGGCAGTACAATCAGTGATGCCACCAGTAGCACCCAGGCTGCTTCCGGTGCCGATCCTGTCATTCTGGAAAAGAGGATAAATGGAGCAATGAAACAATAAATCAAAGCCGGTAAATATTTGCTGAAATAGGTCTCTAACGCTTCAATCCCATCCACACTGGCGGTGACCGCATTGGTCGTTCCCATTCTTTCTGAATAACCAATGCCAAGTTCCAGCATTTTTTTATAAATCTTGTGTCTTAAATCAATTCTCAGATCAGCTGAACACTTATAGGCCAGTTCACCATCAATGAGATTGCCGATAAAACGCACCAAGGCAATCAGTGACATCACCAGGATGGCATTAAACAACAGCTGGGGCGTCAATTCCTGGGTATAGAGCAAACCTTGTACTTTTCCGGTGATACTAAAAATATACATGACGGTAAATAATAAGGCCAGCTTGACAAACACCATGGCAAAAATCCATTTTGCCGATGGCTTGGCCAGCTCAATCAGTTTTCTGTTTATTAATAACACGTGTTACACCTCTCTTTTTTATGAAACCTGCTTCCCAACCGCATCCAACTCAACATAAAAATCCGAATAATAGTTATTCATCAGTGCTTTGGTAAATTCTGTTTTTGGGGAATCTATCACCTCATCCGTGACTCCCGATTCCAGTATCACGCCTTCATTCATTACCGCAATGCGATCGCTGACGGCTTTCACAACACCAATGTTATGGGAAATAAACAGGCAGGCAAAATGATATTCTTTCTGCGCTGTTTTTAGAATTTTTAGAATCTGCGCCTGTACCGAAACATCAAGCATTGATGTCGGTTCATCGGCCACAATAAATTTTGGATCAATCGATAAGACCCGAGCCAAAACTGCCCGCTGCACCTGGCCGCCACTGAGTTCGCCGGGATATCTTACCAGGTGTTCTTCCTGCAGCCCCACAATCTCAATCAATTCTTTGACTTTTTTCCGTTCTTCACTTGAGTTCTTTTGATGGATTTTATGAATCCGCATAATTTCGGCAATGCTATCATAAATTTTAATTCGGGGATTAAGTGCCGACTCGGGATTTTGGAACATAATCTGGATATGCTGGCGCATTTTTCGCATTTCTGCTTCTGTAGTTGTGGTAATATCTGCGCCGTCAAATTTTATCTGTCCCGTCGTTGGCTTGATCAGCCGTGTTGCGATTTTTGCCAAGGTGGTTTTTCCACAACCACTGGCTCCAATCAAACCCAGGGTTTCACCTGCCTGAATACTAAACGATATATCTTTAACAATCTCAGTTCGCTGACCTCCGAAAATATTTTTTCGATAGGATTTTGAAATATCAACTAATTCAATCATGGATTCCAGCACCTCACTTCATGGGTTAACGTCAATTTTTTCATTTGGGGATGGAAATGGCTGCATTTTTCAGATACTTTTTCACATCGCTCGTGAAAACGGCAGCCCTGAGGGAGATTTATCAAACTGGGACTGTTGCCTTCGATGGGGACTAAACCATTTTCCGGTTGCGCCATAAATAAACCCATCAAATATGGATGAATGGGATTATTATAAATTTCACTGCACGAGCCGATCTCGATCAGTTCACCGGCATACATCACTGCAATGCGGTCACATACCTTCACCGCAAAATTGAGATCATGGGTAATCAGCATCATGGCAGTTCCGGTATTTTCTTTAAAAAGCATCAAGGTTTCAATCACCTGACTTCGAACAATGGCATCAAGACCTTTGGTTGGTTCATCAGCGATCAGTAAACTGGGATTTCCACATAGTCCCATGGCTGCCAAAACCCGCTGCTTCATACCGCCACTTAGGCGGTGTGGATAAGAATCCAATACCTGATCTGGTTCTTTAAAATGCATTTTCTTTAAAAGACCTATTGCCTGTTTCTTTTTATCACTGCCTAATCCTTTCTGGTTGTGATCGATGGCTTCATAAATCTGCTTTTTATTTTTAATTAACGGATTCAAGGCTTCCGATGGATTCTGCGGTATCACCGCAATTTTCCGCCCCCGAATCTCCCGCATCTGTTTTTGTTGTAAATTCATCAGCTCTTCGTTCTGAAAGAGAATGCTTCCCGTTGAGACTGCATTTTCCGGCAACACTTTTAATACCGACTCACCCAGCACCGATTTGCCGCACCCTGTTTCACCAATGAGCCCGACAATTTCACCTTTTTTAATATCGATGTCAACATCGCAAACCGCCGAAACATTACCATCCGGGGTTTGAAAATAGGTGTTCAAGTTGGAAATTTTTAGTACACTTTCTGTTTTCATATCTCCCCCTATAATTCCACCATCTGCTGCTGCGGATCCAATTTATCGCGGATTGCATCCCCTAAAGCATTAATCAGTGCCACCACCATGGCCAAAACCAGACCCGGCCCCACTAAAAGCCAGGGGGCACGGTTAATAAACATCGCCGAATCTTTCAGCATCAGTCCGATTTCCGCATTCGGTGGCTGCACCCCAAAGCCGAGAAAACTCAAACTGGCAATTGCCATAATCCCATGACCAATCATCAATGTTGCCAAGGGCAGCACCGGTAATAGAACATTGGGACAAATGTGTTTTCCCAGAATATAGGCGCTGCTTCCCCCGGATGCCCGGGCACCCAGAACAAAATCCCGCTCCTTAAAAATCAAGGTTTCACTACGGACAATGCGCGCGTAGGCAACCCATCCCATAACTGATAACACAATAATCAGGGTTAAATCACTGGTGCCCAACACTGCAATCAGAGCAATGGCAGCAACCGTTGTCGGAAAGGCCTGAAAAACATTCATAATGTAACTGAAAAAGCCATCAATTCTGCCACCCATGTAACCGGAAACCAGTCCAATCATCAGACCAATCCCTAATGCAATGGCTTCAATAATCAACGAATAGAGCAGCGATGTCCGCATCCCGTTAAAAACCCGGGACAGCAAATCTCGGCCAAACTCATCGGTTCCAAACCAGTGCTGCATACTTGGTTTTTGCAGTTGCTTGGCATAATCAATCGTGTTTGATTCCGGGAAAATGACCGGTGCAAAAATGATCAAAACCATTAGCAGTGCCAGTAATCCACTCCATAACCAGATAAGCTGCTGGTGCTGTTTTTTTGTTTTTAGTTTAAATTTCCGCATTGGCGCAGTCCCTCACTCTTGGATCGACAAATTGATAAAGAATGTCGATGAATAAATTGATAAAAACAATGATGACCCCGTAAGCAAAAAGAAATCCCATCGAAACCGGATAGTCCTTAGCCATGATCGCTGATACCAGATAGGTTCCGATTCCCGGCAGCCCGAAGATATTTTCAATGATCAGACTTCCCCCAATCATACTCACCAAACTGACCCCGGTTAGGGTAATAATTGGCAGGGTAATGTTCTTGAGAATGTGCCTAAAAAAAATCTGATTTTCACTCAAGCCTTTCACCCGGGCCGTATAGACATAACCACTGCTCTTTTCTTCAAGGATACAGGTTCGCACCAGTCGCACCATCCGGCTGGAATTACTTAAACCGAGAACCAGACCCGGCAGAATCAGATCCTTGGGACTGTTGTAGCCAAAGGCACTAAACCATCTTAGTTGAGTCGAAAAAATATAGATAAAAAATAGTGCCAACCAAAAGCTGGGTATCGACATTTTAATCGATTGGGTTAAGCGCAGTAAATTATCAAGCCAGGAATCTTTAAACTCGGCCGAAAGAAATCCTAGGCTAATGCCAATGATCAGCGAAAAAAACAACCCCGTTAGCGATAACATCAGGGTGTAGCCAATCCGATAAAAAAACTCTTCAGTAACCGGATTGCCGGTTTTAAAGGATTCTCCAAAATCGCCGCTTGCAATCCCCGTAACCCAGTTTTGAAATTGGGTTAAAAAGGGATCATCCAGACCCAGCATTTCTTCATAATGAACCAGCGCCGCCGGGTCTGTGCCCCCTTCCGGATTCCGGTAACGCATTAAAATCTCAGCCGGATTTCCCGGTGAAAAATACATAATACTAAACGCCAGAAAGGCAATCGTGATTACCGTCGGTATCAGCATCAAAATGCGGTTGAATATGATTTTCTTCATTTTTTCTCCAATCTGACTTTTTTGTCTGCTAAAATCACGTAAAACTGCCAATAAAGCCGGCAGAACCTCTGATTCTGCCGACTCTGATGGTATTATTTATTTGATTACAACATCACTTAAATCAACTTCTGCTGTATTTGGACAGAATTTGAGCCCTTCAATATTTTTCTGTGAGACAAAAATTCGTTGTGAGAAATAAAGCGGTACACCAGCTATCGAATCATTTTGAATTTTCCAGATTTTGTCAAATTCTGCTTCTCTAACCTTATCATCACCCGTCACACTGACTGCTTCTGTGAGCGTATTCATTTCTTCATTAACACCATAACCAATCCCGTAGTCATCATATGCACTGGAGTTTCCTCGCCAATATAGATAAGAAACAACCGTTCCTGTCCATGGATGAGAGGTTGACATATCAAAGTCACCAGCTTTTAATGTCGTTTTTGTAGTGGTCGCATCCAATACCTGAAGATCAACTGCGATTCCGACTTTCTTTAAGGCATCCTGTAAAAATACCCCAACACTGCGATTTACCTGGGAGTCGCTCACCACCAGTTTTAAGCTAAGCTTCTGACCATCTTTTTCGACAATGCCGTCACCATCGCTGTCCTTATAACCCGATGCTTCAAGGGCGGCCTTTGCCTTGGTCAAATCATATTTCAGTGCTTCGTCTTTTTGAGAGAATTTATAACTTGATAATACATAGCGGGATGTTGGTACCGGTATACCGTAAAGCACCGTACTGGTAAGCATATCCCGATCAATCCCAAAAGCAATCGCTTTTCTGACATTAGGATCAGCACAAACACCTTTGGCCCAATTTAAACTGTAGGTGGTAATGGTACCATAATCTTCACAAATACTGACATTCAGATCTTTATTTGCCTGCAAATCCGGTACGTCGGCAAAAGGCATCACCGTATAGTGCTCAGTCAAGCCGATTACATCGACATCACCGCTTTTAACTGCCATAACCCGGGAGTTTTCATCTGTGATGACCTTGTAGTCAATTTTTGTAATGCCCGGCATTTTATCGGTTCGCCAGTACGTCTCATTTCTAACCAGTGTCGCACTCATATCAGCCTGGTAGTCCTGCAGCACATAAGGACCAGTTCCGATCCAATTGGTAATATTTCCTTTGGCATCGACTGCATTCGGAAGTGTTACCCAGATTTTAGAGAGCTCATCAATAAAGTTCCCATAACTTTCGTTGAAGCTTACCTTTAATGTTTTATCATCAACGATATCAACGCTTTTCAGCTTTTTGATATAACCACAGTCCCGATATACCGGCCAATATTCAATATTGAACTTGGCTATCTCGGCAGTAAATTTTTCACCATTTGAAAAAGTCACGCCATCTTTGAGTTTTAAGGTAAACTCGGTAAAGTCACTGTTGTTCTGCCATTCCGTAACCAACCGTGGGCCGCTGGACATGTCCTCCAGTGAATCCGTTAACGAATCAAAAATCAGTGTTTTAGGCTCACTGCCATTCTTAAAATCCTTGGCCGCACCAACAACCAATGTCTGTTCCACCGCTGACGCTTTCTCATCTGCTTTTGCTCCTGTACAACCGGTAAATCCTGTGACCAAAACTGCCATAATCACCAGCAGGGCTAATGCCCTTATCCCTTTTTTCATAACTTTCCTCCATCAAAATATTTTTTATATAAAGAAACCGCAAAAGCTGTGCCCTACTGCAGTAGGACAAACAACCTTCACGGTTTCAATTTATTTTATATTATTTTGTCTAGCTTTAAATATCATACACCCCGTATGATAAAACAATGGTTACTTGTTTTATCGATCATAGGTGATATTCTCTTACCTATTTGTTGCTGCCGCTTTTTATTTTTCACCCGTAAACACATACCAGCAATTGCTCTCCGTCGCTTCTGCGCCATGCATTGGTGGCAACTTCATTAGGGGAATCCCTTCAACGTTTAGAAATCCAGCTGATTTGATCGCATCAATAAAGGCCGAAACGGGCGCCCCTTTCAGCGGTAGTGAATCCTCAATGTCCTGTTCGTAATGACTGCTGTGAACCGGGCCATCCTTAATGTGGACAAAGCAAAACAGCTTTCCGCCAGCAACCAGCAATCGGTGCCACTCGGCAACTGCTTTTAACGGCTCGGTTAAAGTCCACATCAGTGATTTATTGGTGACAATATCAAAGCTTTCATCTGGAAATGGAATCGTTTCAACCGAGCTTTTGATAAAATTGATTTTTAAATTTCTTGCATCCGCATCCTGTTTGGCATAATCCAGCATACCCACCGATAAATCCAGTCCGGTCGTCTGGTAACCAATTGTCGCTTCGATCAAAGATAAAAATCCGGTTCCGGTGCCAACATCAATGACCTTTTTTGTGAGATCATCGCCTAAAATCATTTTTACTTCGGTCGTCCATTGTTCCAAATTTTCATTTTTTCCATGATTTTCATTATAGCGGCCAGCGTTGATGTTCCAGCGATTCTCAATCCGCTCCAACAACGCCTGAGAAGTTACGCCCTTAATCCCCTTAATGATATACCAGTCTTTGTCTCCATCCATATTGCGGATTTTATCCAGTTTAATCGCTTCAACATTGGAAAATCCGGCTTCTATGAGGGTCTCAATGAGTTGCTTCTCATCAGCGCCTTTTAATGGCAGCTGGTCTTCAATATCCTGACTATAGTGATTGCACGAACCCATTGAACCGATGGTAACGATGCACAGAAGTTTCCCTCCGTTTTTTAAGAGTCTGAACCACTCTTTACAGGCGGCCACTGGGTTAAGCAGAGTCCACATGACATGTCGGTTGACGATGACATCGACACTACCGGATTCACAGGGAATCATTTCAACATTGCTTTTGATGTACTCAATCTCCAGCCCTTTTTCCTGGGCATGTTTTCGGGATACGGCTAACATCCCGTTTGAAATGTCAACTGCCTTGCACCAATATCCCAGCTCAGCAGCCATCAGCGTAATAAAGCCGGTTCCGGCTCCAACATCCATAACGATGCTGTCTTTATCTGGGCCGATATTTTCTGCCAGCGCTTCCATCCAGGCTTGGCGTTCTTCAGCCGTTGTATTATCCCGGTGCCGATCATCATATCGCTGGGCATTGACATCCCAGCGTTCTTCCACTGCTCTGATTACACTATTCATCTGCAAGTTAATTTCTCACTTTCTTATTTTTTACATTATAAATAATAGGTATCGGTATTCGTTTTTTTTGCTTAACTTAAACATGATGACAGGCGACCTGTCGGTTTCCTGGTCCGATTGGTCTGAGCATCGGCTTTTCTTTTTCGCAAACTGCACTACACTGATCGCAACGGGGATGAAAGGTACAACCGGTTGCACGGTTCTTTGGATCCGGCGGCTCACCAAAAACTCTGGCCTTCCCCAATTTTCGTTGTTCCCCATCGATGGACAGCACGGAGCTGATCAGCATTTTCGTATAGGGATGGATGGGATTTTCAAAAACCTCTTGTGTCGATCCGGTTTCGACAAAACTGCCCAGATACATGACATTAACTTTTTCTGTCATCATGCTCACAATTCGCAAGTTATGTGATACATAGACAAGTCCCAGGCCGTGATTGGCTTTCATCTTATTTAATAATTGTAGAATCTGGGCCTGGACCGAGCTGTCCAGTGAAGCCGCCGGTTCATCAGCGACAATAAAATCCGGTTTTAATGACAAGGCACGGGCCAGTCCCAGCCGTTGTCGTTGACCACCCGAAATTTCATGAGGGTATCGCCCATAAAGCTCTTTCCCCAGATTAACATAGGTGAGTAATTCCTCAATTCGACCAGTGGCCTCACTTTTGTCAATTTCATTAATGACAAAGGGCTCTTCCATCAGTTTTTTTACGGTAAATTTAGGATTTAAGGTGCTGTCCGCATCCTGAAAAATTGGTTGCAGTCGGGGCCGCAGTTTCTTCATTTCCCGATAGGGCAGATTTGAGATCTCTCTCCCTTCATAGGACACACTTCCTTTTGTCGGTGAAGACAATCCGACTAGCATTTTGCCAAGCATTGATTTTCCACAACCGCTTTCTCCGACAATGCCGATACTTTCACCCCGGTTAATGGACAAACAAACATCGTCTACCGCAACAATGTCTTTTCTCCTAAATACTGTTGATTGACTGTCTTTGAAGACTTTTGATAAATGCTTCGCTTCAATTAGGCATGACATTTAAACACTTCACAATCCTTTCCCCCACAATGATGCTTTCGGGTTTAGTTGTTTTACACAGTTCCGTTTTTTTACTGCACCGGGGTTCAAAGGGGCAACCGGTAAAGGTTTCCATCAGATTTGGCACAGATCCCGGAATGGTGTAATGACACGGATCTTTAACCACATTTAGTAGCTCTTGCGCATACGGATGAAGCGGTTTCCTGAAAAACGCTTCACGATCTGAAATTTCCATCATATTTCCGGCATACATGACACCAATCCGGTCAGCCATATCATGAACTACACCCATATCATGGGTGATCATCAAAATGGTCATTTGGTATTTTTCTTTCAACTCCTGCAATAATTCCAATATCTGATATTGAACAGTCACATCAAGCGATGTAGTCGGCTCATCGGCAATCAAGAGCTGCGGATTACAAGCCAGGGCAATGGCTATCATCACCCGCTGCTGCATTCCCCCGCTAAGCTCGTGCGGATAAGCATCATAGCGATTAACCGGCAATTTTACCTCTTCCAGTTTTTTTATAGCCTGGAGTTTGGCTTCTTTTTTGGAACAGTTAAAATTGGCCCGATAGGTTTCGGCAATCTGATCCCCGATTCGCATCACCGGATTGATGCAGCTCATCGGCTGCTCAAAAATTGTGGCTATTTTTTGACCTCTGATCTTGGCAAATGCTTTTTCATCCAAGCCAGAAATCGGGTGTCCCTCAAATTTCACCGAACCCATAATCACGGCGTTTTCCGGCAGCAATCGTGTCAGTGACAAGGCCACCACACTTTTTCCGCAGCCACTCTCGCCAACAATGCAGAATGTCTCCCCTTTATTGAGGGTAAAATTGATATCGTCAGAGACATTCACATCACCAATGCTGGTGGTAAATTTAATATTTAATTGCTCAACTTCTAAAAGTTTTTCTTTTTTCATAATGCCAACTCACTTTTTATGCGTGGATCCCAATAATCCCTTAAACTATCATCTAAAATATTAAAACTGAATACCACAAAGCCGATTAATAAACCTGGGAAAATAAACAAATGCGGTGCCGTTGTCATAAAATTCTTTGACTCATTAATCATCGCACCCAGTTCCGGGGTTGGCGGCTGGACACCCAGACCGATAAAGCTCAGCCCGACAATCATCATCATGGTATGGGCGATTCGCTGAAAAGCAAAGGTCGAAAGCGGTTGAAAGACGCTTGGCAAAACATGCTTAACAATGGTGTAACGACGATCCGCTCCCAAGGCCACGGAAGCATCAATAAAGGGCAATTGTTTGGCTGTTAAGACACAGCCGCGTACCATTCTGGCATAGGAAGCCCATGATGTGAAAATTAGTGCCAGGGTGATATTAAAAGCTGATGCTCCCAATACCCCGGCAATCGCAATGGTAAATATTTTGGTGGGAAAAGCCATAAACACATCGATTATCCGCATTAAGAATTCATCCACTGCGCCACCTAAAAAAGCCGCAACACTACCAAAAACAAATCCAATCACCATCGAAACCGCAACGACAACCAGTGATATCTTCACCGAGGTACCGGTTGCATAAATTAAACGACTAAACATATCTCTGCCAAGTTGATCGGTCCCCATAATGTGTTCCATACTGATTCCCTGTAAGCGAATGCTCATATCCACTTTCATGGGATCATAGGGGGCAATCAATGGACCGGCAAAAACAATCGCTGCCAATATTAAGATTAATACGATTCCTGTTTTTAAGTCTCTACCCATTGTTTTTACCACTTTCATTCTGAAAATCAATTCGGGGATCCAGCTGTTTGCAGATAATATCAATGATTAAATTTGCCACAATGAAAAACACTGCACTTAATAATACAAAGCCCTGAATCACCGGAATATCCTGACTACCTGCCGCTTTTGCAAAAAAATTTCCAAGCCCCGGCCAGGCGAACATGGATTCAATGGCCACTGCGCCACCAATAAAATGGGTTAAGTGAATTCCCAAAACCGTGACGATTGGAATCATCGCATTCCGAAGGGCGTGTTTCATCATGATCTGCCCTTCACTCAATCCTTTTGACCGTGCGGTCCTGATATAATTCAAATGAAGCACTTCCAGTACACTGGTTCGCACCAACCTGATTAATGAAAATGAACTGGACAGGCCAAGCGCCAGCATTGGTAAAATCAGATTTTTGGGAGACGCATAACCAAATGAGGGTAAAATATTGAGAACAATTGAAAAAACATAGACCAGAACCATTCCCAACCAGAAATCAGGAAGGGAAATCCCGATCAGCGAATACGCCCGACTGAACCGATCAAATACTGAATTGGCCTTAAATGCCGAATAAACGCCAATCGGTAAGGCAATCAGCAAGGCTAATAACTGACTGGAAAAATATAACTTTGCACTGGCCATAAAACTGTGAATAAAATCCTCCATTACATCCGAACCATCTGTTAATGATTTCCCCAAATCACCATGCATAGCCTTATTTAGCCAGGTTGTATATTGAACCAGAATCGGTTTATCAAAACCATATTCTTCATTAAAATCTGCGATTTGTTCCTGGGTAGGTTCCGATGTATAGCGGGCTTTTAAAATAATCTGCGCCGGTGAACTCGGCGACAGGTAAACTAAGATGTACGCAATAAACGATGTTAAGATCATCACCGGTATTAAGTATAATAATCGTTTAATGATATATTTTATCAATCCTTCACCTCTTACCATTCGAATAATTATCAACTCTTAATCCGCTTTGACACCATTCTGATTGGCTTTTTCTTGAACTAAGACTGAATCAATTTATTAAGTCTTAGCTCTACGCTTACTCGTGTACAACCTCAAATACATATCATTGTATTTGAGGTTGTACAAAAATTTAAACTATTTTTTATAAGTAACCTGATCAAATCGCGGTTCTGACCCAATAAATTCAATCCCTTCAACGCCTTCATTGGCGACCACAAATACGGCATCATAGTAAAGAGGCACACAAGCGGCTTCCGCATCGATTGCTGCATAAAACTCTTTAAAGCCGGCTTTTCGTTCTTTTTCATCAAATGGATCAACGGCTTTTTGAACAGCGGCTGCAATGGTGTCTGATGTGAAACAGCCAGAACTACCAAACTCGGGAGCAGTCTTGTCAAATCGGCCTTCATTTCGCGAATAAATTCGTCTTTCTGGCCCACCAATATAGTAAGAACACAGATCCCAATCGGCGGTTTTCTTGACTTCAGCATATTTAGTTGCATCCATCACATCCAGTTGCAGGTTAATATCCGACTCTTTTAGCATCGATTGTAGTAATTCGGCCAATTTTACTTCATCAGCATTTTCACTATTTACAATCATTTTTGGCGAAAATCCCGTTAACCCAGCTTCTGCTAATAATGCTTTAGCTTTTTCAGGATCATATTTGTAGCTTTGTTTCCCAAGCGCCGTAGTATATGGTGAGCAATCTGAAAAATAAGCATCGTTGGCCGGACTGATCCAACCATCAAAGAGACCCGAAATTTCATCTTTGTTAACGGCATAGTTTAACGCTTGTCTCAATTTCAGATTCTTCCAGGCTTCATTATTGGTATAATTAAAGGCCAGCACGGTTGTCATCGGCATTTCCTGTTTTAGCACCTGAAAGCCCTCTTCTTTGAGTGAACTTAACAGGTTTCTGGGTGTATAAGCCGATCCACCATGGTAATAATCGACAACAGCATCCACATCGCCAGATTGAAGGGCCAACACTCTGGCTTCATCATCTTTGATCATGCTGACCGTAATTTTTTCAAGTTTCACCGGATCGCCTGCATAATTTTCATTGGGGACAAAGGTGGTGTACTGATCTTTTACATAATCGGCAACCTTCCATGGTCCAGATCCTATGAATTTAACCATTGGTGTTGTCGGATCACCCGGCGTCTGAAAGGAGTTGGGGCTGACAATGGTGTTTCCATATTCGGCAAAGCCTGCCAGCGCAACATAACCATCCATACCATCCTTATAATAGAAATTAATGGTATAATCATCCAGCACTTCAATTTTTTCAATTCGATCAACTTCAGTCCAGCTCGTGTTCTTAGTTGCAATATTTCGGTCGAATTTTAATTTAACTTCCTTAGCCGTTAACGGGCTGCCATCAGAGAATTTTAATCCCTCTTTGATCTTAAACGAGATCAATTTCCCATTGTCTTTGACTTCCCAGCTCTCAGCAATGCTGGGTACGACTTCGCCATCGATTACTTCAACCAGTCGCTCGCCGGCAAAAATGGTCAACAGCATATCCCCATTTCCCTTTTCCGAAGCAACGCCAGTATCTTTACCATAAGCAACCTTCATTTCAGTCTGGCTTGTTTTATTGGCATTTGGATCACTAGCACATCCCACCAAACCAAACAACATCAATGCCGCCAAACATAGACATAATACTCTTTTCATTCCAAGCTTCATCTTACTCCTCAAATTTTTTACATTCTTTATAAACTCCACTGAATCTCTTCCACGTACGACTTTCACGTTATAACCTGTTATTCGTTCCTCCTGCATATTTTTTAATAAAAAAACCGCAAAAATTGATCTCCACTGCTGCGGAGCGATCAACCTTCACGGTTAAATTATATGTATTCAATTTTATTCACATTGTAAGCGTTACCTATCTGCGAATCTTCCACATGATACTACACTTAACTAGACTTGTCAATAGTTGTATATACGTGATTTTCTATTTTTGAGATGCCAATACTTTTCCCTCACTCAAACTGGGCCTGATACATCTGCCAATAATGTCCCCGCCGCTCCATCAGTTCTTCATGGGTGCCCTGTTCCACCACATCCCCCTGATCCACCACCAGAATCAGGTCAGCATTCTGGATGGTGGACAGCCGGTGGGCGATGACAAAGCAGGTTTTATCTTTCATCAGCTGACGCATGGCCGCCTGGATCTTTTTCTCGGTACGGGTGTCAACGTTGGAGGTGGCCTCATCGAGGATCAGCATTTTGGCGTCCAACAGCATCGCCCGGGCGATGGTTAAAAGCTGCTTCTGGCCCTTGGAAATATTGGTGCCGTCATCACTTAAAATGGTTTCGTAGCCCTGGGGCAGATGCTCAATAAAGGAATGAATCCGGGCCGCCTTAGCCGCCGCCACCACCTCTGCCATGGTGGCATTTTCTTTGCCATAGGTCAGGTTTTCATAGATGGTGCCATGAAAAAGCCAGGTATCCTGAAGCACCATGGCAAAGGATTTGCGGAGGCTGTCCCGGGTCAGCGCCTGAACCTCATTGCCATCCACAGAAATCGTTCCGGCCTGGGTATCGTAAAAGCGCATCAGCAGATTGATAATCGTGGTTTTCCCGGCCCCGGTGGGACCGACGATGGCAATCAGCTTGCCCGCTTCAGCCTGCAGACTTAAGTTTTTAATGATCACCTGATTGGCATCATAGCTGAAGCGAACATTCTGAAGCAGGATATCGCCCTTCACATTGGTCAGATCGGCCATCTTGTCGGTGTCCCTGGCCTCAGACAGTTCATTTAGCAAGGCAAAAACCCGCTCGGCCGCCGCCAGGGATGACTGCAGGTCGTTCATGATGTTGGCCATTTCATTAATCGGCCCGGAAAACTTGCGGGAGTATAACACAAAGGACGAAATCTGCCCAATCGACATTGATCCCGCCAGATATAAAAGCGCCCCAAAGACACTGATAAAAGCCAGGGAGACATTGTTAATAAAATTGATGGTCGGAAAAATCATACTGCCGTAGTATTCAGCAGCATAATAGGCATCCACCGCCTGCTTGTTTTTTACGTTAAATTTCCCAATGGTATTTTCTTCCTGATCATAAATTTTTAAGGTCTTCTGACCCGATACCATTTCCTCCACAAAACCATTAAGCTCGCCCAACTTGCGGGAACGGCGGCTAAACAGGGGCCGGGTCTTTCTAACCAGATAACGGGACATCACAATTGATGCCGGTACCGTGAAAGCAAAAATCAGCACCAATTTTGGTGAGATCGCCAGCATCATCAAAAACGATCCCAGAACGGTAATCACCGCCGAGGATACCTGAATCAGGTCGCTGGAAATGGAGCTGTTGACCGTATCAATATCATAGGTGATCCGACTGATGACATCCCCAGTCTGATGGACATCAAAATAACCGACGGGCAGATCCATCAGCTTATTAAAGACATCCCGACGCATGGCAAAGGTGACCTGGCGACTGATCCGGATCATCAGCACTTCCAGAATATAGGTCAGTCCGGCTGAGCCGATATAAAAAACCACCATCCAGGCAGCGTAATAAAAGACCTGACTAAAATTGACCTTGCCAGTGCCCAGTTCAATGGCATCAATAGTGTAACCAGAAAGCAACGGCCCTACCAGGGCCAGCAGATTACTGCCGATGGTTAAGGCGATTGCCGCCAGCAGTTGCCATTTATAGCGCATCAGATAGGCCCCCAACTGGAGCAGGGTACCGCTGCGGTTTTGCGGTTTTTCAAATTTTTGTGATCGTCGCATCTCAGGACACCCCCATCTGGGAATGGCTGATTTCCCGATAAATTTCGCAGCTCTTCATTAAGTGTTTATGCTTGCCATAGCCGATGGCCACCCCATCTTCCAGCACCAGAATGTGATCGGCGTGTTTAATGGAGCTGATCCGCTGGGCGACAATAATAATGGTGGTGTCGCCAAAGTTTTCTTTAATGGCCTTGCGAAAAGCGGCATCGGTTTGATAATCCAGGGCGCTTGATGCGTCATCCAGCACCAGTATTTCGGGCTCGGCTGCCAGCGCCCGGGCAATCAGAATCCGCTGTTTCTGACCGCCACTGAGATTGGCCCCTTTAATGGTTAACTGCTCGCCGGATTTATCGGCTTTTTCATCCACAAAGGCTTTGGCACCGGCGCAGACGATTGCCTTTTTTATGGCTTCTTTTGAGAGATTTCGGCCCAGATCGATGTTCTCCTCAATGGTGGCTTCAAAAATCATATCATTCTGAAAGACCACGCCAAATTTCTGATGCAATTCCCGGGGATCCATGGATCTTATATCCCGACCATCAATTGCGATTTTCCCCTTATCCACATCATAAAGCCGCATCAGCAGATTTAACAGGGTCGTTTTGCCAGCCCCGGTTTCACCAATAATGCCCAGAGTTTCGCCCTTTGCCAAGGCAAACGAAATGTCAGTCAGATTGGGTTCTTCTTTGTTGTAGGAAAAGGTGACGTTCTCAAATTTTACCAAAGTCGCCTCCTCAGCCTCCGGGTCTTCGGGTAGTTCCAGCACCGCCAGGGGATCCTCACGATCCAGGGCCTGGGTGATCCGGTCGGCTGAAGCCGTGGCCTTTGGCCACATCTCAAACAGTTTGGAAAGCGCTAAAACAGCATGCAGAATGATCGTGAAGTACGTCATAAAGGCCAGGATGATGCCCACTTCCGAGGTGCCCTTATTAACGCCATAGGCACCCACCACCACCACCGCTACCAAACCCAAATTGAGACAGATATTCATGGCTGGGGAAATCACCGCTACCGTCATCCGGGCTTTTTTCTCGCGGTTCACCACATCGGTATTAATGGTATCAAAGCGGTTTTTCTCATAGTCGGTTTTGGACAGTGCCTTAATGACCCGGATCCCGCTAATATCTTCCCGAACCACTCGGACAAAGCTATCCAAGGCCTGTTGCAGTCCAGCAAAGAGCGGCATGCTTTTTCGGGAAACCAGGATGATAATCAGCGTCATGACCGGCATAATCCCGATCAATACCATTGCCAGCCCCGGATCCAGGGTCATTGTGATAATGATGCCGCCGACTAGCATAATCGGGGCCCGCACCCCCAACCGCTGAATCCGGATGATCATCTGATGAATAATGTAGGTATCTGAGGTTAACCGGGAGATTACCGAGGGCCTGGTCAGGCTATCCATCTGCCAATTGGAAAAATAAATCACCCGGGCAAACAGGTCGTGACGGATTATTTCGGTAGCGTCACTGGCCACCCGGGCGGCCATCCGATTGGCAATAATGTTAAAGACCATTCCAATGATGGCGCAGACCACCATTACCCCACCCCAATAAAAAATCGGTGCTGGTTGATTAAGCGGAATGACCTGGTCAATAATATAGGCCAGAATCGAGGGAATAATCAGATCCATGATCGAACCGGTAAATTTAAAAAATACACCAATCGCCATTCGGCCATAGAAAGGTTTTAAATATTCGGTGATAATTTTTTTCATAAAGCACCCCCTTCCCTTGTCATCATTTGCCTGCCTGGGCTTTAAAAAATTAACTATCTTTAATTTTACCGTTTTTTTATGATTAATCCAGTCCTTTTTATATTTATAAACGACCGCCATCATAAAAAAAGCAACCTCCGCTTAAGAGATTGCTTCGTGCCCAGCTATGTCATCTGATTTTCCAGCGTCAACAACTTTTGTTTGATATCCAGTCCGCCGCCATAGCCCACCAGACTGCCATTGGCCCCAATTACCCGGTGACAGGGGATGATGATGGCAATGGGGTTCTTGTTGTTGGCGCCCCCCACCGCCCGACAGGCTTTGGCATTGCCGATGGCCCTGGCAATCTGCTGGTAGCTGCGGACTTCGCCGTAGGGAATGTCCTGAAGGGCTTCCCAGACTTTTTGCTGAAAGACAGTACCCTGCGGACAAAGCGGCAGATCAAAGCTGCGGCGTTTCCCCTGCAGATACTGCGCCAGCTGCTGGCTGGCTTCTTTTAGTAGTGGTGTTTCCCGATGATTGACCTGGTCCGGCAAGACTTTTTCAAAACTTAAGCCGGTAATGGCTTCGCCGTTTTCAATGATTGCGATTTCCCCCAAGGGGGTTTGATAACAAAAACCATTTTTCATCCTATTCACCTTTTGCCTCAATCGTCTGTTTATTTTAATTCAATTGCCGATACTGCTGTTTTTGCATCATTTCCCAAACCTTTGGTTCTTTGGCATCAAGATCTTCATTAAACAGGCAGGCCCGGCCGATCTGGTTATTATCGTAGGTTTTGAAATAATAGGTGCCGGTATTACAGACCATGCAGGCCGTATACTGGGTAAAATCGATGCCCTCATCGGTGATCACACTGCCCTTGGGAATATCGACTGATGCCAAAATGTGAAACGCGGCGTTAATGCACTCTTCCTCAGTCTCCATGGGATTAATGGCCTCCCGACCAAACAGGGCCCGTAAAAACCGCGATGGCGGGGTGTAATCTCCCGGCAGACCAACGCTTCCGGACCCACCGCCAAAGGGACTAAAGGTCAGGCCATTTAACTGAATCGAACCGGTTTTATTGGGCGAAACCCCAATATAATTGCGGATATTGGTTAAATGCCAATTAAAATCCGGACTGTTGGTCATCACCCCCAGGGGATTGTCATGGATCACAATGCCCTCTTTCATCGGTTCAATCACCAGGGTTCGGCCGGTTTTATCGGTAATAATCCAGTGCAGCGGGGTAATGACGTTCATCATCTTAAGGGGTGTACTGACAATATTGAGCTGCGGAATCGCCGCTTTGACTTCTTCAAGGGTTGCGAAGTTGGTCAACAGCCAGCCAACAATTTCGTGCGGCGCCAGATTAATGCGACCCGGGATGACCGCATCGCTATACTCGGCATAGCCCGGGAAATATAAACTGGCGCAGGCCAGTCCGGCTTCATTGAGGCCATCGGCAAAAAGATAGGTGCCCAAATTTCGACCGATACCCATCATCGCATACTTGACCGCTCTTGGGGTTTGATCCACCTCCGACTCAAGCAAAAACTTCCTCGGTACACAGATCAGCTCCGGGTCCAATAAAAAAGCAAAATCCATGGTTCTGGCCAACGTATTAATCTGGTTTGTTGTCATCAGCGTAAGGCTTGTACACATTAAGAATTACCTTCTTTCTACTTTTTAACCATTATATCTGTTTTTTAAGAAATAGTAAATCATTAAGACGGCTAATTTGTAACGGTCGCCGCATCGCCTAAAACCCTTGCTTCGGGTGTGCTGGTCTTTAGTATTTAATGACACCCATGGCCTCTAAAATTGAACTGACCAGAATCGCAACAATACAAATCGGGGCGATGTATTTGACCATAATGATAAACAGTTTTTCCCGTTTAAAGGGTGAAGACAGCTTGACCTCGTCGGTGATGATTTTTGTTTCCAGCACATGACCCACCAGGATACAGGTAAAAAAGGCCCCAACCGGCATCAGTACAGAGTTCGTTATGAAATCGAAAAAGTCCAGAAAGTTAAAGCCAAAAATAAGTACCTCACTCCAGACGCCCTGTCCCAAAGAAGATGGGATCCCAATCAGGATTGCCAGCACCGTCACAATCAGCACGCCTTTTTTGCGTTCCCACTTAAACTGATCACAGACTGTTGCCACCACTGCTTCCATTAACGAAATGGAAGAGGTCAGCGCCGCAAACAAGACCAGCAAAAAGAAAACGCCGCCCATCACATTGCCAAAGCCCATCGTTTCAAATACCTTGGGCAGGGTGACAAACATTAAACCGGGCCCCTTATTAAGGGCTGTCGGATCACCACCGGAGAAAGCAAAGACCGCCGGAATGATCATAAAGCCCGCCAGAATAGCAATCCCGGCATCAAATAACTCAATTTGCTTGACCGATGTTTCCAGGTCATCTTTTTTGCTGAGATAGGAACCATAGGTAACCATAATCCCCATGGCCAAAGACAGCGAGTAAAACATTTGGCCCATGGCGGCCAAGACTGCCTGAAAACTGAAATTAGCCAAATCGGGATACAGAAAATACCAGACCCCGGCCATGGCGCCAGGCTGCATAATTGAATAAATTGATAAAAAAACCGATAAGACAATCAATATTGGCATTAAGATCTTACTTGCTTTCTCGATGCCATCCTTAACCCCGCGGATCACCACAAAGGTGGTAGCCAGAACAAAAATAGCTTGCCAGATAATCGGTTCAAGGGGCCTGGCAATATAGCTTGCAAAATAATCGGCGCCGGTGGTAGCCACTCCGCCACCGGAGACAAAAACTAAAAAATATTTGATGACCCAGCCGCCGATGACACTGTAATAAGGCAAAATCAGAAACGCCACCAGGGAGGCAATCACCCCCACAAAACTAAACCGTTTATCCAGGGCCCGATACGCACCCATGGGGCTCAGCTGGGCTTTACGGCCAATTGCCAACTCAGCCGTCATGATTGTAAAACCCAGGGTCAAGACAAAAATCAGGTAGATGACCAGAAACAGACCACCCCCATATTTGGCCGCCAAATAGGGAAACCGCCAGATATTCCCCAACCCCACGGCCGAGCCGGCTGCTGCCAGCACAAAACCTATTTTACTTGAAAACTCACTTCGTTTATCCACACAATTCCTCCAAGGTTTCGATTGCAAATTTATTTTTGCTTTTTTTACGCTTTTTTGTCCGTGTTTCCCGAACAAATTCGCACCTTTACTATTTTAACCGTTTTGATATTTTTTGCCACTACTTTTTGTCGCCACTGCAAAAAAACCTCAGACAAAGCTTTTTGATCCACAAATCCACCGGGATTTTCGATTTTAATTGCTCTGGCTAACTGGTTGTATTATACTAATTTTAGTCAGTCTTTTGCCACATTAAAACACTTCATTTGAAAAACAGTTGTTTTTTTAGCGATTGAAAGGATGATAAAATGACAAACTTTAGAAAATTTTTTAAGTTTATTTTAAAGGGACTTTACTTTGCTCAGCTGCTTATTTTTATTGCCACTGTTGTCCTGGGTATTTATCTTTTTGTCGACACTGACCGTGTCGTTGAAGCGTTTGCCAAATATCTGGTGGTTGAGAAAAGCATCCAGCCCGCCGATGTGATCATCGTCACCAGCGGTGAAGAAGATGCCCTGCGAATCGCCGAAGGGATCCGGCTTTTTCAAGAGGGCTATAGCAACTTTATTATCTTTTCCGGATATTCTAAAGACAACCAGATGATTCATAAGGCCATGAGTGCCGCTGGCCTCCCTGAGACCTGCTACACCATTGATGATAAAGCAACCTCAACCATCGAAAACGCCACCTGCCAGCAGGCCTATGTTAACGACCATCAGGTTCAGTCGATGCTGGTGGTTTTTTCGCCCCCTCAATCAAGAAGAGGGCTATTGGCCTTTCGCCACACCTTTAACGGTCTACCCGTCTACGTCAGTTACTCCGACCGCTCCAGCTACCAACCGGATGCGCTTTTTAGCAGTAAGGAAACCCGGGAAATGTTCACTACACAGGCACCCAAGTTTGTGTATTATTTCTTCCGATATGTGTAAAATTCTTATTTTAGATAAAAAAGCAAAAAAACGCTTGACAAATTGAGAGTGATGCATTAATATTATTTTAATAGAATATTTTTGGCAAACTTATCGAAAGATAGGGACGCAAAGCTTAAGGGGCCTAACCGTATGGAAAGCCAGCCAGTTGCAAAAATTCATTTAAGAGATGATCTTATAGCAACGTGCCTGTGCGTTGCTTTTTTTATTCTGAATTATTCTTTTCTAAGATTCAATATTTGGCAAACTTGTCGAAAGATAAGGACGCAAAGCTTTAGGGGCCTAACCGTATGGAAAGCCAGCCAGTTGCGATCAATCAAGCGATGATCTTAATAGCAACGTGCCTGCGCGTTGCTATTTTTTATTTCAAACTGTTCTTTCTTAAGATTCAATATTTAGCAAACTCGTCGAAAGATGGGGACGCAAAGCTTTAGGGGCCTAACCGTATGGAAAGCCAGCCAGCTGCATTAATACCGTACAAAAAAAATGTGCGACGTGCTGATGCGTTGCACATTTTTTTATTTAAAAATTTAATATTTGGCAAACTCACCGAAAAGTGAGGACGCAAAACTTTAGGGCCTAAGTAGTTTTATATGGCAGCCAGTTGCAAACCAGTCTTTATTTTAAAGACATTCTGAGCAACGTGGCAAACGTTGCTTTTTTTTATTTAAAGCAACCGGTTTAAAAAGACAAAATGCATGTGACTGCTTTTCGTGATTTAGTCACCAAACATACGTGATTTGATCACAGATAATTAGAACGATTCTAAATAAAATAGTATCAAGAAACGATGATCTATTGATCTGAAAGGGGAAAATAAAATGAAAGCAATTAAGAAATTAACCAGTATATTAATTAGTGCCACATTTATTTTGAGCAATCTTTCAACCGGTTTAGTTTATGCCGCAAATAACGATAAATATCCGAACGATCCTTACCTGGGTACTTCCTGGCAGTATGCAAAAGCCGGGATTGATAAAACCTGGAACGCAGTTGATACCGATAATGAAATCGTGGTAGCCGTTCTGGATACCGGATTAGATGTCAATCTGGCTGATTTAGAAGGTCGGATTACAAATGGCTATGATTTTATCAGCGATACTTCCACGATGACTGATACCCAAGGACATGGCACAATGGTCAGTAGCACCATTGCCGCAGTGGCTGATAACGGGATCGGAATTGCCGGAGCAGCAGGACTGGCCAATGTCAAAATTGCCCCCTATCGGATTGGTGATAAGGCCCTTAATAACAATGCAATCACCGCAGCCATAATGAATGCTGCAAACCGGGAAGACGTTCGCATTATCAATTTAAGCGTTGGCTCTTACGAATATAATCAGAGTCATGCCGATGCAATTGCCTATGCCATCAGCAAGGGCAAAATCATCATTGCCGCTGCCGGAAATCATGGTGCCGAACAGGAAGGCGACGATCCTTACTATTATCCAGCATCTTACCCCGGGGTTATTTCAGTCGGTTCGATTGGTTTAAACGGAAAGGTCGCCTCTTTTTCACAGTATAATGACGAGGTCGATTTATATGCACCCGGCGAAAGCCTGGTTGTGCTGCAACCTGACAACAGCTCTGGCTGGCAGGATGGAACATCTTTTTCAGCAGGGATTGTATCCGGTATTTGTGCCACTTTACTGGCTCAGGATCCTTCCTTGACTCCAGCTGAAGTCGAAGCTCTCCTCCGAGATACCGCACAAAGTTTAAGTGAAACCGACCAAGTATACGGTTCTGGTTTGGTGCAGGGAGATAAAGCACTGGAAGCATTAAAGAGTCAAGCCCCTTCGGACAAGGCTCAAGAACCAACTAATCTGGCAATGAGTCTGGGGAGTTTTTTAACAATGAGTTTTAGATAGGGACATCATTCTTGGATATAACGGGGTGGCGGAGCCACCCAATCTCCTGAAATAGAGCCACGGGGCTCTAAAACAGCGGAATACTCAGCCACTGGGAGTGTTTCAAGTTTTGTGTATTTTCGAAAATTGAAATAGAATAAAGAATAAATGAAGGGGTAAGGCACTACCGTTATCAGCTTGAACATCTATGCAATGTGCAGTTTCCTCAGTATTTTTCTACCAGCAAAGTGCACAGTAGAACCGTCCCCTTGTGCTATGAAATCGCTTTAAAGTCAGTGTTGTTGCGGCTTTCAGGTTTGTTCAGTATCCATAATTAACCAATCAATAAACTCTCTAACCGCTCCGTTGCCGCCATTTTTACTGCTAACAAAATCTGCTATCACAACAACTTCTTTTGCCGCATCAGCAGGACAACCTATAAAACCTTTGTTTATTTTAGTTGATTCCATGCAAGCAAGATCATTGATATCATCGCCTATATACGCAACATCAGAAAAACTGTTACCATCCGCCTCTAAAATTTCACATAGTTTTTCAATTTTATTAGATATACCTTGATGAACTTCTTTTATTTCAAGTTCTTTACATCTATTCAATACTATATCAGATTTTCGCCCCGTAATAATTATTGGCTTTATCCCTTTAGGGATCAGAATATCGTGTATCCCGCATCCGTCTTTGATATCAAATACTTTGAAAAGCTCACCAGTATTTCCCATATAAATTTTTCCATCTGTAAGTGTACCATCGACATCCATTACTAAATATTTTATGTTTTTCATAGATCCACTTCCCATCTAAGTACAGTAAAAAAAGCTCTAAAAAGCAACACAATTCTAGCACCTAGTCTAAAACCAATATCAGTATTTTTCCTTAATTCTATCATACTCTATTTATTTTAACCTCAAATCAAATTATTACCCAATAATTCCTACCCTGATTATATCCTGCAAGCGAATTGTTCCAATTATTTTACTTTCTTTAATAACTGGAAGGCAAGTTATATTTTTTTCACGCATTATATTTAGGGCTTCAACAGCAAGTTTTCCTGATTTTATGGCTAAAGGCTTTCCTGTCATAATATCATTCACATACAAATCATATACATTTACTCCTTTTTCCAATTGTCGCCGTAAATCTCCATCCGTTATTATTCCAAGCAAATTATTCTCTGCATCTGTTATCGCAACGACACCCAGTCCTTTTTTACTTAATTCGATAATAGCATCTTTAAGGGTCTCTGTATCATTCACTGTCGCATTCTCATCACCTTGAGCCATAAGATCATCTACTTTCAGTATTAATTTTTTACCAAGTGCACCTGCCGGATGATATTTTCCAAAATCAACATCTTTAAACCCATAAACACCACTTGCAACAACAGCTAAAGCATCACCATAGCAGAGCACGGCTGTTGTACTGGAAGTAGGTGCTAAACCAAGATAACAGGCTTCATCAAACTCTGGTAATATTTGAACAACATCAGATGTTTGAGCCAATGTGGAATTTTCATTACCTGTAATACCCACTAATTTCGCACCAATCATTTTTATATTAGGCAGTATCTGGACAATTTCATCACTTTCACCACTATAACTTATTACAATGACGACATCATTATTAGAAATCATCCCCAGGTCACCATGCATAGCTTCACCCGGATGAAGAAATAATGATTTTGTCCCTAAACTTGCGAAGGTAGCAGCTAGCTTTTTTGCAATGTGACCTGGTTTGCCCATACCAGTCATAATAACTTTACCAGCACAATTAGTAATCAAATCCAATATTTCAAGAAAAGTACTGTCAAGGGTTTCTGACATCTTTTTAAGAGCTTCAATCTCCATACTAAATACCCATTTAGCCTCGTTCAATTTATCCATGATTTCCTCCTTTAATTATTATTTTCTTAATGCACGGCATCATAAACTTTGATTACCCGTTTTAATAGATTTTCAAATTCATCTAATTTAACCATATTAGGACCATCGGATAAAGCATTGTCTGGATCTGGATGAACTTCAAAAAAAAGTGCATCTGCACCGACTGCAACGGCGGCTTTTGCAAGAGGCTCGATATTCTCACGATTGCCCCCTGTTGTGTTTCCGTTACCACCAGGTTTTTGCACACTATGTGTTGCATCCATAACAACTGGATATCCGAACTTTTTCATTTCAACAATACCGGTCATATCTACAACTAAAGTATTATAACCAAAACTTGTCCCACGTTCACAGAGCATAATATTCTTATTTCCTGATTCCTCTAACTTTTCAATAACATTTTTCATATCCCAAGGTGCCATAAATTGAGCTTTTTTGACATTAATTAGTTTCCCAGTTTTTGCCACAGCTACAAGCAAGTCCGTCTGTCTACAAAGAAATGCTGGTATTTGAATAATATCAGCAACTTCAGCAATTTTATCAGCCTGACAAGACTCATGGATGTCTGTTGCAATCTTCAGATCAAAAGTATCTTTTGCTTTTTTCAAAATGCGAATACCTTCTTCAATACCGGGTCCGCGGTATGAAGAAATACTCGTCCTATTTGCCTTATCAAAAGATGCTTTGAAATAACAATCTAAGTCTAAACGCTCTGCTATTTCTTTAATCGTTTTAGCAATCAACATTATATTTTCTTCTGATTCAATCACACATGGACCAGCAATTAAAATAAACTTATTCATATTAAAATTTCTCCATCTCAACTAATTTACATGCTAAATCATAGTCTTTTTTTTCATCAATATCCACCGCCTCAAGACCAAATACTTCCTGAATATATGGTTTAAATCCTATTCTTCGATTATGCATTGTGAAGATTTCCTTTTTAAACATATAAAATGCGCTTGTCTCAATCCAGATTGGTTCCATGTCTTGTGTACGAGGCACATCATTTAAGTCATAGTTTATTGGCTTATCTTTATACCACGAAAATGTTTGAATCCGCTCAGCTGAAAATGCCGAATCATTTTTCCCATCCAAAATATGTGATAAAGCATTTTCAATAGATGTCGTTTTAATAAATGGAGAGGTTGTATGTGCTAGTACATAGATATCTGCATCTACCTCATTTACAAAACTCCTATAAATATCAAAACCTTTAATCAGTTCACCATCTAACCATTTTTCTCTTTTTCTAAAAAGTATTCCTTCCGGCAAATACTTTAATATCACCTCATCACTACAATATACATATACTTCATCTATTCCCTTTGTTTGTAAAAGAGAATTGCAAATGTGCCAACATAATGGTTTTCCTAAAATTGGAAGAATGTTCTTATGCGTTAAACGCTGGGAATTTAATTTGATAGGTACTAAAGCTACGGTTTTCATATTTGCTCCTTTCGAGTCTAGTTCAAAATAATAGATTGACAACACTTTTTTTAGACAACTTTTTTGCGGGCTTGTTTCCGATATGTTGCTGGTGTGGGATACCCCAATGATGAGTGAATCCGAATGTTGTTATACCAGTTGACATAATCGGCCAGCATGAGATTTAAATAATCGATCGTATTAAATACATACTGATTAGCAAATTCTGTCTTAAAGACTTTAAAAACACTTCCAGCGAAGCATTATCTTAAGGGCACCCTTTTAATAAAAATGTTTCCACGATTTTCTGCTCTCAATTTGCTCCACTGGGCTGGTACACCAAATTTCCTGAAGCAACTGTGGCCGATGCTATTCTTGATCGGATTGTTCACAATTCACACAGCATCGAAATTCAGTATATTGGCAAGGTACACGACCTCTCCATGCGGGAAATCTACGGAATCGACGCCCAAAATACTTAAATAGCCAATTGGTACCATGCCAAAAAGTTTGAAACCACTGTCCGGATCCGGTGACACGAATCTCAGGATAGGCTGGGTTTTTCAACCGAAATATTCATTTTAAAGTAAATCATCAAGGTTTACTCTATCAAATACTTCCAATGCACCTCCTCTGGTTGCATTGAAAACCTTAAACCCATATTTATCCATTTGTTTTTTTACTTCTTCATAACCTGCTATATTTCTCTCACGAGCTGTATCTATTGTTGTATCATGAACACCATAATCTTGAAAATGGATTTTTTGCCCTTTAGGGAAATTGCAGTCTGCTCCTAAGAGATATATCTCCTTAAACCCCATATATGCTGCAATCTGAATCAATGAATGTGTAATACTATGCATTCCGTATACGGTTTTATAGCAATTTCCACTGAATTTACACCAGAAGTCTTGTTTAAACCAACGATCATACGTGTGATAAGCAACATTTTCCGGAAAAACATGCCAATTATTTTTTATATTTCCGTGACGTTTTATTCTATCTGAAGCAAATAACTTAGTTTTAACACCACAGTATTTTTCAATATCAGATTTTAGTTTTCGATATACACCTAGATCATTACAACCATAAAATTTAGGGCGAAAAATAGTTTCATTTGCTAATAAGCAAATTGAGTTCATTCCAAATGTATATTCATCTTGTATTTTTTCCAAATCATCTATGGTTAAACTCGGACCAGTACAAATAATAAAGCAACGTTCGCCATGATATTTTCCATTTAAGTTCTTCAAATCTTCATATTGCTTGCCCATCAAACCGTGGCATCTAAGAAATCCAGAGAATTCATCCCATAGGTTTATTACGGCCATAGCTATCCAAACTGAAAATTTTATAATAATCTCAAACACTTTATTTTTTTGCGCAAGATTTACTAGTTTAGTCATCATAATAGTTTATACTCCCCATATATCATTATATTTTTAAATTACCTTTCTACATTTTTTAAATATAGAAAGGTAAATTTGTCGACAGTCAAAAGAATATTTCTCTACCTCAATCTCAAGTACAATCGTCCAATTAAATATGATAATGTCATACCAAAACAAATTGTGAATGCACCAACTTTATTCTTTTTCCGGACCAGTTTATTTTGATCTTTAATAACATAAGACCTGTATTTTTTCATTTCATTCCAGATTAAACACAAATCCTTCTTATCTGAATAAGGTGCCTGTAGAAACACATGATAATTCTGTGCGAAAGCTCTTGATGCTGCTGCAAATGTTAGATTCGAATCATAATTAGAAATTTCTTGAAACATAGTTTTAGTTATAGGAATTACAACCATCTTCTTCTCACTGAAATTCATTCTTACAATACTATCTTTTCTAACACGATATGCATAAAGTTTAGAATGAATAATAGATAATTTATTTGCTTCTATAAATGTTCTATATGTTGTAGCTACATCTTCAAATACATATCCAACAGGGAACCTAATATTTTTAAAGATTTCTCTTTTATACAGCCTAAAGGGTGTACCATTCGCAATAGTTTGATAACATAGTTTTTCAATAGCTATGTTTTTTTCAATATCTTCTACTCTATAGTCTTCACTAGACGTCGCTAAATCAGGCCTTTGATTACTGTCAACTAAAAATTCTTCAGAACCGATAATGGTTGCAATATCTGCATCATTGAAGCAAATACCTTTATATAATATTTCAATGAAAAATGGTGACACATAGTCATCACTATCGATAAAAGATATATATTTACCCTTACAAATATCTAAAGCCGCATTTCTAGCAGAAGATAATCCTCCATTTTCTTTATGAATCACAATAATCCTACTATCTTGATACTTATACTCGTCACACATTTCACCACACTTATCTGGCGACCCATCATCAACTAAAATAATTTCAAGATTCTTATATGTTTGTATTAACACACTGTCAATGCACTCTCTTAAATATGATTCTACATTATAGATAGGTATTATGACCGATATTAAAGGTTCAATCATTTTTCATTCCCCCTTGACTATCAATTTGTAAATATTTCGTACGGAAAAACTCCAAAATAATTCCAATTAAAATAAATTACGCTCCAATAAATAATGCAAGAAATCAGTATGATTCCCACATAAATCATCCTACTTCCGCCTTTTTTCACGTGTCGATATGAAAGCGGAATCGAAAAAACCAGAAAGTAATTGAAAAAATAACTCATTCTAATTAAATAAGTTGCCATGACTGCAGCTATAGATAAGACGAGACCAAATAATGCATAATAGGCTATTTCTTGAGTTTCCTTATCATTTGTTTTTAAAGAAACTAAAAATGGAAGGAGGATAAGAATTGTTCTTAAACCTGTTTCAATCCAACTGATATTATTGGTATTAGTATCAGCTGATATGAAAGTTGCATAATATTTTAATGCAAAACTACCCACCGTGTTTGCGAAGATCGATAGAATTGTTGGTAACGCAATCAATACAATAATTGTTGCCAAAATAATAAAAGTTTTATAAAGCGTTTTGTATTTTTTCCCTTGGATCCATTTTAAAATTAATAAAAGCAATATAAAAATAATTCCAGAATAATGAAAGAGTACCGCAGCTATACATAACAAAATCTTTTTGATTGTTTTGCTATCTTTATCCAAAAAGGCTAATAGAATCAATGCGGTACTAATACCTTGTCTCATAATGCACAATGACATATTATACAGAAGTAATAAATAAACCGTCATGGAAAAAGTCATAGAAAGCTTATTCCTATATTTAAATAATATGATATAAATCGGTAGGATTATCAGTAATTCTATGACAAACAGAGAAAAAAACGGGGTCTTAAAAAAAGTCCCATTAATATATGTTATTAGGGCAAAAAACGGTTCAATTGGAATACCAATAAAATATTCCTTTGCATCTGAAAACCAGGTCACTCTGTCAATATACGGAATGAGGTAGTATTCCACATCAATTCCAACAGATGTTGCTCTTATACCTGCAAATATACTAATAGCAAGCACTGCAATTGCAGAGAATATATATCCTAGCTTCATTCTATCTTTTTTAAATGATTTTTCAGCAAACCAGGTAACTAAGATGGTTGCAAAAAAAACTGACCAATAAACTATCATTATATAGTTGACTCCTCGCTGCAATAAAATCTATTAAGCCAATTCTCAAAAGAATACTTATTGCATAGTTCTTTATAATTACTATCATCATAATCTGAATATATAAATTCTGGTAAATATGCTAAATCATCCATTCCAACCACAAAAATATTTTTAGGATTATAAATATCATATTTTGTAATATTTTTCATATTTGTTATAAGTTTCTTTTTTAAAAATAGAGCTTCTATTGGCCTAAGTGTCAATCCACTCTGTCCTTCAGCGCATAAATCGATAACGACTTTACTTTTCTTTATTGCGGAAACCACTTCTGGATAAGTCATCGTTTCTTTATACTCTATGCCAAATGTATTATCCCTAGAATTTAATCGTACCAAATTAAAATTATAACTAATTTCCAGTTTTTTTAAGATTTCTGCTAATTCAGAAAGCATTTTCGCCCGATCCTTATCTACACCGACATAAAAAATATCAGCGGGTTTTATTATTGAATTGCATGATCTTTTAAAATTCTTATCTAAAAAAATCTGTGTATTATATTTTAGATTATATTTTTTACAATCAGATATATCGAATGACCAAATTTCTATGTCTAAATCATTTATAGTATTCACCGAATCTGCTTTACTAACCGGATTCCAATACCAAAAAACACTTTTTTTATCTGGATATCTTTTTTTTAAATATTGCAGTATTGCCCTAGCATTTCTAATATCGAATAGAATAATCATATCAGCAGCTACTGCTTTTTGATGAAAGTGTCGAAATAGCATTCCCTTTAATGGAAGATTCAGAGCTAATACAAACCTCCGAAACATACGATTACCATATGTATTACTTGTGTATATAGTTGAAAATCTTCCATCTTCTTGTAAAGGGAAAAATTTATTACTTGTTTGATTTACTAGAATAAGTGTATTCATATCTTTTTCCTTAACATTTTAATAAGCACATAAGTTATTTCATTTTTCCCTATAATACCTACAGCAATATATACAGCAATTCCTACAAAAAGAGAGCATAAAAGTGATATCAAATTATTGCTGATAAGAGATTTGACTATCCATACACATAAGCCCATTAATAATACTGATATTACTAGGTTCATCAAATATCTATTTGAAATCTGGAGCTTTATATATTTTCTTGCTTGTAAATAAGCAAGTATTGTCACTACAGCTTCACTAATTACAGAAGCTACTGCGGCGCCATTTTGTTCATAAATAGGTATCAAAAGGCTATTAAGAGTAATATTAATTAAAGCACCCATTATTGTACAAAGTAGTAATCTCTTTTCTTCTCCAAATGTTAGAAGTACTTGAGTTCCAAATAAATTACTAAATCCAAGTGCATAAATTAAAACTGCACCTATTTGTAATGTAACAACGGCAGGCATAAAAGATTGACCAAATAATATTGGCACTACCAAATCTGCAATTAGTATTAAGCCAACACCTGCAGGTGCAAATAGATATAACATAGTCTTAAAAACTGGATTAACAATTTCACTGCATTTATCCAACTCATTCAAATGCATATAATAGCTTAGTCTTGGCAGTAAAACTCCCCCTATTGCTGTGATCACCGTAATTAGTACTTTAATTAACTTCATAGAATTGCTATAGTATGCGACAACTTCCGGGGTTGTTAAATAAGAAAGCATAGTAGTATCTACGAGAGTATACAATTCTATAGCTATTGACGTACCCAATAAAACAAAAACAGGCTTTAAATGCTGTTTTATATTTATATTCTCAAATGTAAACTTAATCTGATATCTTTTTAGATTAAAAATGTTAAGTATATAGTTACCTGCAACAGCAAGAGTTGAAATTAAGCCGTAAATAATATAATCATCTAGATTTTTTACAAAGATAAATATACACGCCAGAGATAGCACTTTAATAGTTAAGCTTCTTGATGCTATGTAACCATATTCTTCCTGCCCTTGATAAAACCAATCGACATTGATAAAATTCAAGACAATATTCAGCCCTACTACAATAAATAGAGCTCTCTCTTTAAAGAAATAATCAACTCTAAAAATGAGAAGATAGTATGCTATTGTGCAAATCAACGTGGAAATGAAATTAATTAAAAACAGTTCGGAAAAAAGGATATTTTGTTCGTGTTTATTATTTCTTATTTTTGCTATTTCTCGAATTCCATAGTTTGGAAGTCCCAAAGCAGCAATGATAGTAAAATACTGTACTACATTTTGAGCAGTTGCAACTTTTCCAACCCCATCTGCTAAAAGCACGTGTGAAACATATGATGTAAAGATTAGCGGAAATAGTACATTAAAAAGTTTATAATACACATTATTTAATGCATTTCTTTTCAATGACTCATTTTCCATTACTTTTATCCTCTTTAGCAAAATATTTTTTTTATGTCCGAAACAAAAATTTCTTCCTCTGATAAAATCCAGTTTCTATAGTTTTGGAATTTAATTGTCTCTTCATCAAAGTTTTCCATGCAGTTTTTAATGCATGTTTTGATTAAATTGAGATTAGTTTCCTTGTCTTCAAATTTGAATTCACATTCAATTGGAATATCTTTCTCGTTATTAGCTGCTCCTCTTTTTCCAGTGTTTACGCAACATCCACATATTGCTGCCTCTCTGGGAATTCTATCTTTTCCAGGATGGTTTCCAAAATCAATATATACTTTACTTTCATTCATAATTGCCACCATCTCATCTGGAGTAAATCCCTGAAGTGCAATCCATTCATATTCTGGAAGAGCTTCTTTTATTTTTTGAGTAAATTCAACTCCCTTTCTCGGATTATATAGGATTCTATTTTTTCTCTCCCCTTGCAAACTAGACACTGCTTTACGTAAATAAGAGCTGTTCAAATAATCTGACAAATAATTAATTCTCCTCTCATCAACATTAACCTTATTGATTAAATACAACCGTGCGTATTCACTTTGAACTAAGTGCTCGATTTGCTTAAACTTAATTTCATTTCTAGCATGTTTCAACCTATGATACACATACTTTATTTCATTTTCTTTTTTAGTAAATGCGCCATAATAGTTGTCTACACTTAGCCACCACAAATATATTTTTGCATTATGAACTCTATACATATAATCCACAATACTTTCCGGCACTATAACTATGTTAGCCTCAGAATCTTCTAATTCATATGTGAATGGATTACCATAGGTATCTCCAAATCTATTTTGAGCATTTGAGCCTTCATATGGCTGAGTATATAACATATATGCTTTTTTACCTATTTTATTTAATTTGTAGCATAATTGCTGCAGCAACTCAGTACCACCGGTAGCAATATATGTTGTTGAAACTATCAAAATCTTACCCATAATATTTCTCCCTATTTCTCCCTATTTATCTTTATAACGAGTTATAAAACTCAATATATTTTTTCTTCATTGCATCCGTGTTATAAATATTCAATACATCTTGATAAGCTCTTTCAGGAAGTTGACTAGGAAATTCTTTCATAACTGTTTTAATTCTTGCAGCATACTCTTCATTTTTTTCACAAACATATCCATTTACGCCATCACGGATAACGCTCTTATTGCCCATTGTGTTGCTCACAATAATAAGTTTTTTGATGTACATATTCTCAATAAGGCTCATTGCAATTGCTTCACCTAAAGAACAAAGAATAAATGCATCAGCTCCCTTTGCCATAGCAAGAGCTTCTTTTCTCGGTTTCCAACCAGTTACTTCGAGATTAGGTGCATTAAGTTCATTTTCTAATTCTCCATTACCGATCCACACAAATCTAGCTTCCGGTACAAGTTTTGCAATCTCATTAAATACTTGTGGTTGCTTTTGAACACATGCACGACCAATAGTAAATACTGTGAACCTCTCATTCTTTTCCGGTTTGATTCCATCAAGAGAGGCTGCAAGATCTGAAAGATTTACACCTGTTTCAATATAGGCAGTTCTCTTACTGAATTTTCTTGCCTCTTCATCTTCACTTTCACAACATGTAAGTGTAAGCGCTCTATTTCCAAGAACCTTTTCTGCAAATTTATAGATTTTACTCTTTTTCCCCGGTCCCATAAGAATGTGGGCATAACCATGCGGCGTATAATGAACCGTATTATTCTTCCCATTGTAAGCAAGCCTTCCTAACCCGCCTGCTACTGAAGAATGAAGATGAATGATATCCGGCTTAACATCCTTTTCAATCTGTCGAAGTTCTTTTATTGCAGCCATGTCATTTTTTATACTAAAAAGGCCTTTTGCTCCTACGGATTTCATTTCAAATAGATGAACTTTTGGATCAAGAAAATCTTTATAATTTTTAGGTGTTTGAGGTCTAAGTGAATAAGCAAGATGGACTTCAAAATCATCTACCATATCATTGCAGAGCTGAGAAACATAAGTAAAAACACCGCCACCAAATGCCTCGCAAATCATCAAAATTCGTTTCATTAATCAAGTACCTTCTTACATTTCTCAAGCACAGATGCTACAGTTGCATCCATATCGTAGTATTTATATTCTCCCAATCTTCCACCGAAGATTACCTTTTCTTCTTTTTCAGCTAATTCTTTATACTGATCATAAAGCCTTCCGTTCTTCTCATCATTCACTGGATAGTAAGGTTCATCACCAGGTTTCCACTCGGAACTGTATTCACGACTGATAATTGTCTTAGGAAGATCATTACCATTTTCATCTTTACCAAATTCAAACCACTTGTGCTCAATGATTCTGGTCCACGGAGTCTCTCGGTCTGTATAGTTGACAGCTGCATTACCTTGGAAGTTTGGCTTATCAAGAATTTCGTTTTTAAATCTTACTGAACGGTACTCAAGGTATCCAAGACTATAGGCGAAATATTCATCAATTGGTCCCGTGTAAACAACCTTCTTCGCCATACCATCCCAGTAATCTTTTCTATCTAAGTAATCCTCACCAAGTTTTACTTCAATTTCATCAAGGATGTTCTCAATCATCTTTGTATATCCGCCAACTGGAACACCCTGATACAAAGCGTTAAAGTAGTTGTTATCGAATGTAAGTCGAACAGGCAGGCGATTAATGATAAAAGCTGGCAAATCTTTGCAATCTCTTCCCCATTGTTTTTCTGTATAGCCTTTTATCAGTTTCTCGTAGATGTCACGTCCCACAAGAGAAATAGCCTGTTCTTCAAGATTACGAGGTTCACCTTTGATTTCTTTTCTCTGCTCTTCAATCTTTATAGCAGCTTCCTCTGGTGCAACTACTCCCCACATCTTATTAAATGTGTACATATTGAAAGGCATGGAATAAAGCTCACCTTTGTAATTAGCCACAGGGCTATTAGTAAAGCGATTGAAGGTGCAGAACTGATTAAGATATATCCATACCTCAGTATTATTCGTGTGGAAAATATGAGCACCGTACTTGTGGAAATTGATACCTTCAATCCTTTCGGTGTATATGTTTCCAGCCACATTATTTCTCTTATCTATTACAAGGACTTTAAATCCTTTATTTGTAGCTTCACGTGCAAAAATTGAACCATATAGACCAGATCCTATAACTAAATAATCGTACATAACTTTTATCTCTCCATTTTTTTGTATAACTTCGGTCTAAGGACCGCCTGTGATTTTTTATCTATCTAATCCACAGTATTTTGTGGTCATAACCTTTTTACCCCTTATATCCATTCGGGTTTTTACTCTGCCAGTACCATGTGTCCCCGCACATATCCTCAAGTGTCTTCTCTGTTTTCCAGCCAAGTAATTTCCATGCCTTATCCGCATTAGCATAACTCTCAGATAAGTCTCCAGGCCTTCTTTCACCATATACATGCTTAATCTCAACACCGGCACTTCTTTCAAAAGCTTCTACAATCTCAGTGACGCTATATGGTGTTCCTGTTCCCATGTTGAAAATCTCAACACCCTTATGATTCAAACTATATTCCACAGCTTTAACATGACCTTTTGCTAGATCGACAACATGGATGTAATCTCTGCGACAGGTACCATCCGGTGTGTCATAATCTCTACCGAAAATGGTAAGTTTCTCTCTTCTTCCAACAGCAACCTGAGCTACATATGGCATCAGGTTATTCGGAATGCCCTGGGGATCCTCACCAATCATTCCACTCTCATGGGCGCCGATTGGATTGAAATAGCGAAGAAGAACAAGGCTCATCTCCTTATTAGCCACACAAGCATCTGTGAGAATCTGCTCCATCATTGCTTTAGTCCAACCATAAGGATTTGTGCAGCTTCCCTTCTTCATTTCTTCGTTGTAAGGCACAGGATTTTCTTCACCATAGACAGTGGCACTGCTGCTGAAGATAATATTTTCCACCTTTGCTTCTTCCATACACTCATGTAATGTGAGTGTCGTGTCGATGTTGTTTCTATAATAAAGAACAGGTTTTTCCACTGATTCACCGACAGCCTTTAATCCAGCAAAGTGAATGACACAGTCAATCTTGTTCACAGAGAAAATTCTCTGGATTACCTCATAATTTTTTACATCGCCCTCGTAAAGCTTCACTGTCTTACCAGTAATCTGCTCAACTCGTTTAATACTTTCAGGGCTTGAATTAGAATAGTTGTCAACAACGACTACATCGAATCCACTATTTAATAATTCAACTGCGGTATGTGAACCAATGTAACCAGCTCCACCAGCAAGTAAAATTGTTGCCATTTTTTTAACTCCTTATATTTATCTGTGGTCTCCCACTATTTATTTATCTTATATTTCCTCCACATTCTCATGTGGTTATCTTCTTAATTTAAATTCTTCCGGTTACTTTCCTTACGCTACCAGTCCCTCAATACTCTCTCGTACTGCAGGTCCTTACTAAAGGTCTTCCGTGAATTAGCGTGTCACTCCGCAAAGACGATTCGATGTTTAGCTGGTTGTGTCACCTTCAGGTGCTACCCGTATCAAATGCAAGATTATCTGGCATTCTTCTTTCGTGGATGCTCTAATTGATTCAAACACAAAGGTCGTTTTTTATGTCTGAATTCTTAAATGCTTTTATTGTTGTCATTGACGTTTCCTCAGAATTTTCTGTTGTCGCCATGCTGGGCCTAATAGCGCACTGATTCACAAGCCCTTTCGGATTGATCACACTTCGGAGAATTTCAATAAGCTGCTCGCAATTCTCAAAAAAAGAAGAAGCGCAGTTGAAACATAAACCCACTGCTTTGTAGAATTTACGGGCATCTTTCAGTTGCCACTCTTCTTCTTTTTGAAATCGAACAATCTCAAGGGATTTGTACTTAATACTCTATGTGTTCATTCTACTAAAATTTCGACTTAAGAAAAGTGAAAAATGCGGAAGTCATTGCCAAGCTGGCTAAATTTCAGAATGTCAAGTATTCGTTGGTTCCAGAACCTCAGATTCTGGCTCTATGGATGTTGTTGCCTGAGTATTACGCGTTTCAGATATGCTCACTGAACTGAAAAACCGTCTGTGCACCGATCTGTATCTGCTCTTTCCGAGTTATTTGGATGTGTTTGGTAATCCTTTTGGCTAGACCTCACCGAAAATTCTCTGGGTCTATTAAACGCCTCAGGTCATTCTTTCTGAAAATCCCGATAGGCTAGCCCAAATAATTGCCGCAAACTATCGCAAGGGTCTTATCTAGGGCCAGAAAAAAGTTAACACACTAGCTAGATATACAACTATCTGCCTATCAATGCCCATGGTTTTTCATGCTTAAATCGAAAAATCCAGTATCATCTTGATGGTATTGAAACCTTTTATGCCAATTTGTCAGGTCTGAAAAAGCTGCTGACTGATATGATTTCCACATCTCCGTCAACCCCTGCCTAGTCGCCAGACTCTTCCTGTGATGTAGCTCATACTTTCTCATATTCGTCTACCGTTGGAGGCCTGGTCCCTACAAGACACCTATTACCTTTCAGTATTATACTTACTAGGTTTTTTCAAAAAACTCCACTATGCATTTACTTACATAGAGGAGTTCTTATCATTCTATTATTTAAAAAGCTAATCACCGACACTAACCCGTCATCGTTTTCTTCAACAACCATCAAGCCAACCGCACCTCTTTGAAAAGAATCCAATGACCTTTCAACTTTTAATCTCCTGTAACCATGAAGTATTCTTCAATTGTCAAATTCATTCTCACCAGCATCAAACCGCTCCACTTCTCCCAATCACCACCATCACCGTCTTAAACAATATCTTAACATCCGACATCATCCGCCAATTACTTATATACTGATTGTCAAGGGCCACGACATCTTCAAAATTTGTCACTTCACTGCGTCCACTTATCTGCCATAGGCCGGTAATACCGGGTTTCATCGCCAGTCTGGACTTATGATGAAAATTATAGGCTTTAAATTCGTCAATCGTTGGTGGCCGGGTGCCCACCAGCGACATATCACCCTTTAGCACATTCCACATCTGCGGCAATTCATCAATGCTGCTAGAGCGGATAAAGTGCCCAATCCCCTTAATAATCCGGGGGTCATTATCCATCTTAAACATCAGCCCGTCCATTTTGTTCTGGGCCATCAGCTCCGCTTTGCGCTTTTCGGCGTCGGGGTACATCGACCGGAACTTATAAATTTTAAACGGCCGTCCATTGGCCCCCACCCGGGTTTGCGCATAAAATATCGGCCCGGGGCTTTGAATATAAATCATCGGGGCGACAAAGAGAAAGCAGATCCCCGTAATCAAAAGCCCCACCAGGCTACCACAAATATCAATCAAACGCTTAAGAAACAATTGCCGGGCATTAATAACATTAATACCACTGGTCACAATTTTATAGGGGCCAAACTCTTCAATAATTTCCTTTTTGGGATATTTTGTCTTCCGTTCACCCAGTACATAATGGACCACTACCCCCATTGAAATACAAGTTTCTTCAATTTCATAAATTAACTCATTGTAATGATTGGCAAAGATCAGCACATCATCAACCACATTTCGTTGGATATATTTAAACGCCGCTTCTTTTGATGAAAGTCTCGGAATTTTGCATTCGTTTGCATGCGGATTATCCAGCACCACCACCCATTTAAAACTGTAAACCTTGCAATCATTTTCCTGAACGGTTGTTATAATATTTTCCAGTTCGTCCAGTCGGTCAGAAAAGGTAAAGATCACACCTTTTCTGACATACTCCCTGTTCTTTAACCGCTTTTTTCCGATTGACCTAAAAACACACCGTATCAGACAACTTAAGACTAGCGTTAACAGATACATCAAGACTAGATTAATCCGGGAATACATCGCCGTTGTTTTTAAAACAAAGGTAAATAAGATTACCCAGCCATAAATACTGCTGATCATAAACAACACCGCCTTCATTTCCTGCAAACAGCTCCGACAGTAAATGTTTTTGTAAGCATCATTTAACAGAATATAAAAATAAAAACATACACCAATCATCAGGGCTAGCTGCAAATAAGTGCCATAGTTATTCTTGGTCATCGTGCCACTGGCAAACGGCAGCAAGAAAGGAAGATACAGACAGAAGAAATCGCCGATTGCAAACTTATAATATTTTAAAAAATTTTCTTTGTAGACCTTATACATCTGGTTCCCTCATTTCCAAAAACCTTGAAACCTAAACAACGTCTAATTTCTGGCAACCCCTCCGGTTCGCCTGCCTGTTATTCGTAAAACTATGTCTATTCGGCTGGCTTATAAAAAAGCTCCACCGTTAATTGGGCCAGCTTATCTTTATCCGGATAATACTCAACAAACTCACGGCCTAACCGGGCTTGCCCGGCAACAGTATAGATGCCAGCTTCCGGGTAAGTTTTAATATAGTTTTGAAACTCATTTAACTGGGCATAATCACAATCTGTTGTCATATAATTTTCCACTGCGCCAAAGGCCTTGACTAAAAAATTGCCATCGCCAACAATGTTTGCCCTTAAATTGTTATAAAACCCGTTAATGTACTGTTCCTGTCTGCGAATTCGTGACAGGTTGGTGCCATCCGATACATCCATTCGTCGGCGTACATACTGCAGGGCCAGATCGCCCTTTAGGTTGACGGCGGAAGCTGCCAAAAAGCTCGGATCGATCTGGGGCAGATCTTCATTCAGCGTTACATTAACCCCCCCCACCATATCATTTAAGATTGGGATCGCATCCATTTTCATGATCGCATAGTTATCCACCGTAATCCCCCCCAGCAGGTTTTCAACAGCGTTGACGGTATTTTCGGCACTGTCCTTCAGACCCGACCCATAGGTATGGGACAGGGCAATCTGTTGATAGGCGGTTCCGGCACTTTTGCCGCCTAACCCCAAAACCGGAACATCCATCATCGTATCTCGATTGATCATCAGAATGCGACATGAATTTTTGTTCTTATCATAGGCAATCAGGGCCAGAAAGTCGATCTGCTCGTTATTCAAATAGGAATCACTTTCGGTGACCTCCCCAAATTTATCCACCCCACCAAGTAGAAAGGTATACACATCCGGGTCCGGCAGATACTTCTGTCCGTTGATATAAATGGCTTTGGTCTCTTCGTAATTCGTCAGGGTTTGCCCGGCATTGGCAATTTCTTCTTTTCCAAATACTTTTTTTAAATCTTGTCCAAATAATGTCACGATTAAGTAAGCAGCAACAATTATGATCGTGCCAAGAATTAACATAACAACCGCACGATTACCTACATTACTGTGACCTCTATTATTTATTTTCATCGGGTCCGGTTAATTATGCGGTTTTTTTCTTCTTAAGGATCAAGAATACCACTGCTGCAACAATCAAGACACCCAAACCAACTAGCAGCAGCGTTAATGTATTGCTACCGCCTTCTTCAGCGGGAACCGCTGATGCTGTTTCAGCCCCCTGGTCATAAACAAGAATGGCCGCCGGACATAAATGCGGGAATTTAACGGTGATTGTTCCATCAGCATTGATTTTTACATCGCTGGTCTCGATAAAATCCCATTTTCCGGTGTCCTTATTAAAAATTATCACAATCACCGGATCACCTTGCTTATAACTGCCGCTTAAGGTTACTTCCAGTTTTTGCCCGTTATCAAATGATAATTCCTGCATACAATAGATATCAAAGATCTCTCTGACCACAATGTTCTCGGCCGGAATACCCGGATAATTCGCAGCCATGAAAGCTGCCAGCTCCTGCGGAAATTCCGATTTGGGGTCCATCAGCAATGCTTTGGCTTTATCATAAACCGCTTTTTGTTCGGGGCTCAATGTTCCTGTTTTTGCATCCGGTGTGATAATAATCTTTGCCGCATCGATAACCGTTACATTGCCATTGGCATCAATATAACTCGCTGGCCCCACCACCTCCGGCCCTGCTTTTTGGGCGACACTCGGGGTGACTGCTGCAAAGACCTGCCCCGCTGTCAGCATTAAAAGCACCGCCGTCATCAGCATTACCAGGTTCCAATTTTTTTTACCTCTCATACATCTGTCCTCCTTCTAAAAATTTTTTCTGTTTATCTTTAAAAGCACACATGCTTTTGATGCCTAATTTTTTTTCTATTGTTTGATAGGCCTCCCCCATATTCGGCGGCCGGGAGGTCATGTTATGACAATCCGAACCGACAAAATCAACAGTACCCTCTTTTACCAGCTTAAGTGCTTTTCGCTGCGTCCAGCGGTTGCAAAAATAGTCTGCATTGACCTGGATAAGAAAGGTTTCACAAACATAGTCAAGATGATCACTTTTTTTTAGAAACGGAACATACCGTTCCAAATGAGCCAATACAACTTTGAGGCGAGTTCTTTTTTCAATGGTATGCAGCGCCTCAATCATCCGCCTGCTCCAGATTGTCATCGGCATTTCGATCAATATGAAATCCGTATCGTCAATACTCAGTCTTTCGATCTCTTCCGAGTAATCGATGCCATCATAATATGCGACTTCTGCTCCAGCCCGGATCATTGAAGAAAATTGCGGCAGCGCTTTGATGGCACTGTCTCTTCTTGCTAAAAAATCTTCCGGCTTTTCCTTCCAGGGGAAAAAGTGCGGTGTTGCGACAATCGTTTCAACCCCCTGCGCCATCGATGCTTCCAGCATTTTTATCGATTCTTCAATATTCTTACTGCCGTCATCCATCCCTGGTAAAACATGCGAATGAAAATCAATCATCCGATCACCCCTATATCAGCGGAGCATTGTTGTTTTCATACTCTGCTTTGTAATAACTCTTATAACGTTTATAACCGTTGTGCGCATATTTTTTATAGTAACCGGACTTTTCCTGATTGTATCCATTAAATACAAATCCCAGGATTTTTGTATTTGAAAATTTCAACTGCCGGATTGTTTCAGTTAGCGATTTTTGATCACTGCGATCCTGCCGCACCACCACCACCATGCCGTCGATATATTTTGAGGCAATCACCGCATCTGCTACGATTGTGACCGGAGGCAAATCAATCAAAATATAATCATAAATTTCAGCACAGCTTTCCAGAAAGACTTTCATCTTATTCGAATCCAGTAATTCCGCCGGATTGGGAGGAACTCTTCCCGCCTGTGCCAGATCAAACTGACTGTCTTGTGATAGCTCTACCTTTGCCAGCATATCACTTAGCAATACCTGGGGATCTACCAGCAGGTCGGTTAATCCAACGTTTTGTTTCATGCCGAGCTTGGCAGCAATTGTCGGCTTTCGAAAATCAGATTCAATCAGAAGTACCTTTTTTTCGTTAGTGGCAATGGCATACGCAACATTGATGGCAGTCAGGCTTTTTCCTTCAGCACTGATGGCACTGGTAATGCCAATCACCCGGCACTTTTTTTCATCCGCAAACGAAAACTCCAAATTGGTTCTGAGAAGTTTATAGGCTTCAGTGGCCTGAAAATTCAGGTTGGTGCCAATTTTTTTTTGCTCGTTGATCAGATCAAATTCACTCCCTTTAGCGGAAGTCTTTTTCTTTTTCCACCACATTGTTCTCCTCCTCTCTTTGGCTTTATTTGTAGCCGTTATAATAATAATCGTTTTTGTTTGTCGCACTATCCAAATCCGGAACGATGGCCAGCAGTGGAATATCGCCATAGTTTGTGATCAGGTAATTATCATCACGGATGACGGTGTCACTCAGTTCCCGAAAGATAATCATCCCCGATGCTAACACAAAACCGACCAAGGCTCCGATTAACGCATTTTTACGTAAGCTGGGACCGCTTTTCGCCGCCGGAACAACAGCATAGTCAACAATCTTCACCGAGCTGCCTTCGACAATATTGCTGATTTTTTCAGGTAAAATACCGGCAATGATATTGGCAATTTTTTCGGCCCGATAGGGGTCGGTGTCGGTTACCACCACTTCAAACACCTCGGTTGAGCTGACTGGCGCAGCGGTGATCATCCCAACCAGTTCCTCATAGGTCAAATCGAGCTGGCCTTTTCTGATGATCTCTTCAAGCACCTGCCGTGATTTAAGAATAACAATATAAGTCGCTACCAAACTTTTAGCCGCCGTAATATCGCCGCTGGTAATATTCAACGCCGTGGAATCAAAAGACAGTGAACTGTTATTGACATACATTTGTGCCTTTGATTCATATAGCGGATCGACATAAAAATAGGTATAGCCAAGGACCAGACTGCCGCATAAAACAGCAGCGAGAATAATTAACCATGCCTTCCGCCAGAGTGCTTTGACCAGCTTAAGTAAATCTATTTCTAAATCTTCTTCTAATTGATGTGTCGTATTTGCCATCTATTTTCCCCCAAATTAAATAGTATACGGTTTAATATAAATCCCTTGACTTTTCATGCTTTTTCATTCTATCACGTTTCCTTTTTTATAACAACGTGTGGCAACTTGTGTGACAGGATATTTGGGCGTTTTTTTGATTTTATTTTATGTTGATTTTTGCGGTCTTTTTACATATGTCAATATTTTTAATTCATTTTAAGTTTTTTTAATAAATGTTCATGCCTCATCATAAGCGACACAACAGCACTTAATAAATGACCCGCCGGGACAATACTAACGTCTTGAACAAAAATCTTTATGGATATAAATAATAATCTCTGAATAAAAAAACACCGATCTTCAACGATCGGTGCTTTTTTGTCCACATCTTCTTAATTCATTTTACTCAATATCAGTTTACTTTTTAGCCGTGACTGGTTCATATCAATAATCCGCTGATTCTGTGAGCCCCGGAATTTTAGCCGCAAGCTTTTTTGTTCCGCTTCAAACCTTCCATCCACCAGCAAATCAGTATACTTAAGCAGCCGCTGCCACGGCCCCTCTCTTTTTGCCAACAGGCTTTCATAGGTGTAGCCAGTATAGGTCATCACATGATAACCGGCTGCTTTGGCCTGGCTGGCCAGCTCACCAAAGCCCTCGGGCTGCAAAAAAGGTTCACCGCCACTTAAGGTAATGCCATCCAGTAGCGGATTCTTTTTCATTTCGCCGATAATAGTGCCGATCGCAACCAGGTGACCACCGCTTAAATCATGGGTGGCCGGGTTGTGACAGCCCTCACAATGATGGGAACAGCCCTGGGCAAACACCACAAAGCGAATACCTGGTCCATCCACAATCGATTCCTTAACCACCCCGGCAATTCGTATTTGGGAGGTCACTGCAATTGCTCCAACCGTTCCCCAGCAGATATTTGCCCGGCCGCATTGAAATGATTGATCCGATCTCTTACTTCCGCTTTTTTGGCATCATTAAAACGATCCAGGGTGCCCACCAGATAACCGGTAATCCGGCGAATCCGTTCAAAGGGAACATCGCCTTCGCTTCGCCCACAGTTGGGGCACGTATCACCGATGATGCCGGTATAACCGCAAACCGGATCCCGATCCACCGGATGATTGATCGAACCATAGCCGATGCCAGCTTCTTTCATCGCCCGAACCACTTTCTCAAAGGCTTCCAGATTATCCAGGGGATCGCCGTCCATTTCCACATAGGTGATGTGTCCGGCGTTGGTCAGCTCATGATAGGGGGCTTCCAGGGTAATTTTTTCATAGGCACTGGTGGGGTAGTAAACCGGAATATGAAAGGAGTTTGTATAATACTCCCGGTCGGTTACCCCGGGGATTTCACCATATACCTGCTTATCCAGCTTGACAAAGCGTCCGGCAGTCCCTTCGGCCGGAGTGCCCAGCAGGGTGAAGTTCATGCCATACTCCTGACTGGTTTGATCCATCCGTTTTCGCATGTGGCCAATGATTTTAAGCCCCAGCTCCTGTACTTCAGCCGCTTGGCCATGGTGTTTACCGGTAAGAACGGTCAACGCTTCCGCCAGGCCGATAAAGCCCATGCTCAGGGTGCCGTGTTTCAGCACTTCCCGAATTTCCATCTCTTCGGTCAGATCCGCAGAATCAATCCAAACGCCCTGGCCCATTAAAAAGGGAAAATTCTTAACTTTTTTGTGGGCCTGAATTTCAAAACGTTCCAGCAGCTGCTCAATTACCAGATCAATTTTCTGATCCAACTCAGCAAAAAAGGCTTCCTGGTTACCCTTACTGTTTAGGGCAATCCGGGGCAGATTGATGGTGGTAAAGCTTAGATTTCCCCGGCCATAGGTAATTTCCCGATTGGGATCGTGGACATTGCCGATTACCCGGGTGCGGCAGCCCATATAGGCAATTTCAGTTTCCGGTTGGCCAGCCTTATAATATTTCAGGTTGTAGGGCGCATCCAAAAATGAAAAATTGGGAAACAGGCGCTTGGCACTGACCCGACAGGCCAATTTAAATAAATCATAATTGGGATCCCAGGGATTATAATTAACCCCTTCCTTGACCTTAAAAATATGGATTGGAAAGATCGGGGTTTCGCCATTTCCCAATCCGGCCTCCGTCGCCAAGAGCAGGTTTTTAATGACCAGACGCCCCTCAATGGAGGTATCCATCCCGTAGTTTATGGAACTAAAGGGGATCTGAGCCCCCGCCCGACTGTGCATGGTGTTGAGATTGTGAACAAAGGCCTCCATGGATTGATAAACACTGCGGTCAATTTCCCGTTCGGCATTTTCCATGGCAAAATTCTGAGCCCGACTGATGCTGTCGGTATCCGCTATCCATAAGGCCAAACTTCGGGCTTCGGCTTCCAGATAATTCTTTGGCTGATTCAACTCGGGCTTTAACCCCAGTTTCTTTTCGACATCTTCACTGATCGCCTTTACTTTGGCTAAAGCATTTTTGGTATCCGTTAACAAGGTCAGGCCCTTGGCCAAGTTCTCCCGATAGAGCCGGATAAAGGTTTTTTTCACCCCGGGTACCATGGCATAGTCAAAATTAGGGATACTCTGTCCACCATGCTGATCATTCTGATTGGATTGAATCGCAATGCAGGCCAGTGCCGAATAACTCTGAATATCGTTGGGTTCCCTAAGATGTCCGTGTCCAGTCGAAAACCCATCTTTAAACAAGCGTTCTAAATCAATCTGACAGCAGGTGGTGGTCAGGGTTAAAAAATCCATGTCATGAATATGGATTTCACCAGCTTTATGCGCAGCTGAATGCTCGGGATTCAGGACAAACATTTCATAAAACTGTTTAGCGCCCTCTGATCCATACTTTAGCATCGTACCCATGGCAGTGTCACCGTCAATGTTAGCATTTTCCCGTTTGACATCGTTGTCCTTGGCTTCTTTAAAGGTCAGGTCTTCATATATTTTCATCAACCGGGTATCCATTTCCCGGATCCGGGTTCGCTCGGCCCGGTAGAGAATATATTTCTTGGCGGTTTTAGCATGTCCGGTTTCGATCAGAATTTTTTCCACCGCATCCTGAATTTCTTCCACCGTCGGGGTTTTGGTATTCATCTCCTGTTCGATATAGATGGCCACCTTTTCAGAGAGCTCCATGGCGGTCTGATAATTCTGGCCGCCGATTTCACTGGCGGCCTTAAAAATGGCATTGGCAATTTTTTCAATATTAAAAGGGGCTTCTCGTCCGTCTCTTTTTTTGATCTTAGTAATCATACTACTTTGTTTTCCTTCTTTCCTGCGAGTCTTTTTTGTTGTTTCGGGCATTGAAAAACCCCTCGACGGCGTGGGTCAAGAGGCCTAAGATTGCGTGGCGCAAACACCCTCTATCACGCGTAGAGTCTGGTGTGATAAATAACGGTGGGTAATCTGACTTAGGCTTGATCTTTTTAAAAAAATCTCCCCCTTACAGCGGCGGGACCGTGCCGGATTTGCACCGGCTTCCCCTGCGCTGCACCGGGTGGTGCAGCACCGTTATCTTCTTATTTTGTTATTTTAATTTTAACACACACAAGATGTGGTGTCAAATCCCTTGTTACCTGCAAACGGTTATCATTATTTAAAGCTCCCCGGTGTGGCGTAAAAATGGCGACTAATGGTCTTGACCACTGCATCATCATCATTTGTTCCAATCTGCGGCCAGCCCATTTCTTTTAGTTCAATGGAGGCATTTTCAACCACATAAGCAAAATCGGCGGCTTCCAGCATCGCTGCATTCCTGATATCATTACCAAACGCAATCACTTTATCGCTAGCATATCGGGCTTTCATATCCATGATGGCATTTTTCACCGAGGCTTCCCGGCTGGTTATTTCGATAAAGTAATAGCCCGGATGTTGTTCATCCGGATAACACTCAACATTAACCGCTGACGCAACTTCCAGCTTCATGATGGCCGCTTTAACCTGGATGATCGTCGCCTTCTGATCCACTGCCATAATCGATAAGACACTTTGATCATTTGGCACCTCGCCACACACATAGCTCTGTTCCGGGAGTCGCTTTTTGGAATGATAGATTTTTTCCTCCACCGGATTAATAAGCCTAGTGTAATAAACATGGAGAACATCATTGATGATGGTGTGGGTAAAACAATTCAGCTCCCGTTTTTCAAAAACATCAATCAGTTGCTTGGCTACTTCCGGATTCATTTTCTTGCAGCTTAAATAACTTCGTTTTTGCAGATCATACCAAACCGCCCCATTCATCATGATAATGGGTACCTTCATTTCTAGGCCTTCCAGTAAGGGCAGCAGCGTTTCGGCACTTCTGGTCGTGGCAATGGTAATCAAAGCGCCCTGGCGGATCATGGTGTTTAGTTTTATTCTGGAGTAACTGCTGATTTCAATTTGGGAATTCAACAAGGAACCATCCAGATTGGTGACAAAGAGCGTTTTTCGATTTCTGCGCCGGGGCAGGTGAAACGCATTGACTCCCAATGACACAAAGATACCGATAAGGGTGTCCACGATCCGGTCAATGGTAAAGATCAGCGGATTCACATCGGCCCCATGGGTCACTGTAATGCTTAAAAAAACCACACAGGTAATATAAGATGCCGTTGGTTTTTTGATGGCCACCGTAAAATAGATCAGCGGGATAACGCACAAGGATACAACCAGATATTGCAGCATCGGCATATCCACCGGGATAAAGCTCCGCTCAAAAATAAGCAGCCCCAACCCCATCGCCCCACCGATAAAGGTTCCCAGGGTTCGATTCATGGCTACCTTAAAGCTATTGGAAACATAGGGCTGCATGCATAAAATCGCCGCAATCGCCGAATAGAAGGGGGAGCCTTGTTCGCCTCTTAATAAATAGATTAAGAAGCAGAGATAAACCGCTATAAATGTTTTAAAAATTCGCATTCCTACTTTTGGCATAACCTTCTCCTCTTTCTGATGCCTATCTATAATAACATAAATTTGAAATTTTCTGCTGCTTAAATTTCTGCAAACCCTTTCAAATACAGATACCCCTTAACTTTTTTCAGAAACAGATTTATTTTGCCCAAAAGTATTGACAGATAAAAAAAGGTAATGTATTATCAATTAAGGTAATACATTACCTTAATTGATAAGTGGAGGTTATATTTTGGACAATATGGATTCAATGCCCGATCAAAAATTCATCTTTGGCGGTGTCCAAGTCGTTGCCAACCAGATGGATACCCTCTTGGAACGGGAACTCAAAGAATACAACTTGACAACCAAACAATGGCTGCTGACCATTGTGGTACAGAATATTTTTGATCACGATCCGACCCTTAAGGAAGTGGCGAAAAGCATGGGCAGCTCCCATCAGAATGTCAAACAGGTGGCACTCAAGTTAGCACAAAAGGGTTTTGTTGTGATGGAAAAAGATTCCCATGATGCCCGGATCACCCGGATCAGACTAACCGATGCGGTTGATTCGTTTGGTAAAGAAAGTCAGCAGAAATCAGAAATCTTTACCGAAAAATTATTTGATGGTATCTCCGCCGACGAGCTGGCAATAACCCGTAAAGCCATTGAAAAACTGCTGACAAACCTGGAAAAGATGGACCAGGAGTCAAAATAACAGGAGGAAAAACCGATGAAAAAAGCAATAATTATTATTCTTAGTATTCTGGGGGTATTGGTATTAGTCGGGGCAGGCGGCGTTTTTTACATCACCAACGGCCTGGAATCAGGCGAAAATCTGGCGATTAACCCCGTCGATCTGAGGGGAATTGATGACGGCACCTATACTGGTGTTTATAAGGCCGGACGTTGGAGCAATGAGGTCGCCGTCAGCGTGGCCAACCACCAGATTTCAAACATTGCGGTGGTCAAAACCGTCAGTCTGGAAGCGCCTGATGTAACCAATACCATTATAAGCAGTGTCATTGAAAAACAGAACACCACCGTTGACACCGTCACTGGTGCCACGGTTTCCAGCAAAGCCTATCTCAAATCCATTGAGAATGCCTTATCCCAATGATACCATTAAAGTTATCTGATTTTATAAACGTCTTGAAAAACCAAACAGCCTCTTGTCTTATAATCGACAAGAGGCTGTTTATTTGTTCATTTATTTCATGCTGTCTTAATCTGTAGTGGTTACTCTGTTGATTTCTTCCAGACTTTTCCCCATGGTTTCCTTACCAAACACCGCTACCACAACAGCCACCACCGCAAACACCAGCGTCAGAGTGATAAACACATTGGTATAGCCAACTTCGGTGCCATAAAAATTATAGATTACCGGCACGACAAAAGGGGCAATAAACGCACCGATCCGTCCAAATGCGGCAGCCCAGCCAGAACCGGTTGCTCTGAAAAAGGTCGGATAAACTTCTGGAGTATAGGCATAAACACAGCCCCAGGCACCCAGACTGAAAAAATAAAGCAGGGAACCATAGATCAGTATTTGCTCAACACTACCAGCATGGCCAAATAACCAGGCCGCCAGTGCGGTTCCGGCAAAATAAATGGCCAGCACTTTTTTTCGCCCGACTTTCTCAATCAGATAGGCTGCACTGAAATATCCCGGTAGCTGGGCCAGACACATGATCAGGGTAAATTCAAAACTTTTTGTCAGGGTAAAGCCTTTTGCCACCAATAGTGACGGCGTCCACAAAACAAAACCATAATAACCAAAATTGATCCCGAACCAGATCACCCACAAAACGATGGTGGATTTTATATAGGGTTTGGACCATAAATCTAAAAATGATGCCTTGATATGACTAAGTTTATCAACTTCAGTTGTCTCAACCTGACTGGTAATATTGGCTTGCTTTTCCATGGTTACCAGCAATGCTTCAGCTTCGGTGGTTTTTCCCACTGATTCCAGATACCGCGGCGACTCAGGAACAGCCATCCGAAATAATGCTGCAAACAAAGCTGGAATACCACCCACTAAAAAGGCCATCCGCCAGCCATAGACGGGAATAAACAAGTAGGCCACAAAGGCCGCAATCAGCCATCCCCAGGCCCAGAAGCTCTCCAGAATAATAACATTTCGCCCCCGCATCCGGGTCGGCGAAAACTCACTGACCAGGGTTGATGCCGCTGGCAACTCCCCACCCAGTCCAAAGCCGGTACAAAACCGTAGTACCAGCAGCATCGTAAAATTAACAGCAAAACCGGACAGCGCACTGGAGACCCCATAAATAATCAGGGTCCACATAATCACCGTTCGGCGACCCCATTTGTCGGCAGCCATTCCCGATAAACCGGCCCCCAGAGCCATGCCTAGCATCCCGATGCTGCCCAGCAAGCCCAACTGACTGGGATCCAACGCCCATTCCTTACCAATGGCTGCCATCACACCGGAAACCATTCCCTGATCCATAGCATCAAACATCCACCCCAGCCCCGTTAAAAGAAGTACCTTCTTTAACATCGGCGTCATCGGCAGCTGATCAATACGTGACGCAATATTTAACATTGTTACCCTCCTCATCATACTTACGTTGTGATTATTATAGCACAACTATTAGTTTTTGCTACAAAATCCCGGTATGAATTGGAAGAATTTGTTTAACTACAACCTTTATCGTTCCTACGATTCGTTCTTTAACCGCATTGCGCTTAATCGCTTTTTATCGTTGTCAGCAATTGTTTCATGGCCTCAGAAAATGACGGATGAAGACTGGCTATCTCCTTTTCATCACCGCTTTCCAGGGCTTTTTGTAAGGCCTTGGCCACTTCAAAAAGTTTCTTGGCGCCGATACTGCCAGAACTGCTTTTAACCTTATGAACCATCTGGGCGGCTTCCTGATAGTGCCGGTTTTTGATAGCGAGCGCCAGTTTTTCAACCACCTCCTGATTTTCAGTGAAATAGGCCGCCAGAACATCCTGATAGAGCACCTGATTATTCCCCATATAACGGAGCCCCTCGGCCCGGTCAAGAACCGTCATCGCATCTGCCTTTTCGCTATTCTGATCACCGCCTGGGTGTTCCGACTCTTTTTTGGTCGCTGTTTCAGCGCTGATAATTTTGCTGATGGTTTCCACAAACTGTTCCGGATCAAAGGGTTTGCTGATGTAGTGATAAATCCCACAGGATTCGCATTTTTCCTTGACCCCCTCAATCACATCAGCGGTCATGGCAACAATTGGAATATCCACCGAGAGCGTTCTGATTTGCTCCGCTGCTTCATAACCATTAAGCACCGGCATGTGCAAATCCATCAGAATTAAATCAATATCACTGCGGTGCGCCTTAAAGAGCTCTACCCCCTCCTGGCCATCATTGCCCAGCCAAACCCGGAAACCCACTGGCTCAAGCAGTGATTTGGCAATCAGCTGATTGGTTTTGTTGTCTTCTACCACTAGGATTCCATAGTTGTTATCCAGGATATCCTTATTGAACGTTTCCTGCTTAAACTCCTGATTGGCGACAATTGCTTTCGTTCTAAAAATCTCCAGAATCCCATTGTATAAAACTGAGGGAATGATCGGTTTGCCAATGCCAATGTCCACCCCCTGGGTATCCAGTTGGTCAAACAAGTCCTCCCGCATCATCGGCAACAGCATAATGACCTTGGGCTTTTTGAGGATTTTCTTGTTTTCTTGGATCATTTCAACAAATTTAAAGCCCCCACCACTTGGCGTATCGTAATCCAGAATCAGCAGATCAAAGGGCTCTGTAAATTTTCCATTTTCCAGTTCCAGCATGTTGATGGCACTGACCGACGAGGTGGTCAGCTCGCAATGCATTCCAAAGGCGCCAAGATAACTGTCAATTATATTCATATTTGACCCGGTTTTTTCCAGTACCAGGGTCTTGATATCATTGAAATAAAGCGAGGAAACCTGCTGTTGATATTCCTGTTCGCTCTGCTGATCTTTTTCCAGAGACAATTCGACAATAAAGGTTGATCCTTCGCCAGCTGTACTGTAAACTTGAATCTCGCCCTTCATCATATCCACCAGACTTTTGACAATCGAAAGCCCCAATCCGGTTCCGCCAAAACGGCGGTTAATACTGGCATCGCCCTGAGCAAAGGGTTCAAACAGATTTTTTATCTGTTCATCGGTCATCCCGATGCCGGTATCCCTGACAGTAAAGGCCAGATGATAGTAATTGGATTCCCGGGCCACCAACCGGATATCAAGGGAGACTTCTCCGGCATTGGTAAATTTAGTGGCATTATTAATCAGGTTTAGTAAAATCTGCTCAATCCGTTTGGCATCACCGAAATAACAGTTGGGGATTTTGGGATCCTTGGTCAGTCTAAAACCGATCCGCTGTTCTTCGATTTTATAGGATACGATGTTAATCACATCCTGAATCACCTGATCCAGATTAAAAGAAACCCGCTCCAGCTCGATTTTTCCGGCTTCAATCTTAGAAAAATCGAGAATATCGTTAATAATACTCAGCATCGTATTCGCCGACTGAGTGATCCGATCCAGATACATCTTCTGGGTCAGGGTTACCTGGGTTTTTTTAACCAGATAGGCCATCCCGGTAATCGCATTAAGGGGCGTCCGGATTTCATGGGACATTCGGGCCAGAAAACTGGATTTAATCGTGTTGGCGGCCTCGGCTTCCTGCCGGGCAATTTCCAGATCACACTGAATTTTCTTGCGCGTATCAATTTCCCGACGGAGCCGTAAAATCCAGTAAATAGACACCAGCCAGATCAGAATAATGACCCCACTAACCACCATGACCACCTGATAAACCGGACCATAATCCGGCTCCACATCGGCACCAACCCACTTGCTGTTAATCGCAATCCGCTCTTCCGGGGTGATGGTAGCCAGGGTTTTATCAATGATACCAATCAAAACCGGCCAATCATTGCGTACCGCAAAATATAGGCCCTGCTGTTTTTCGGCTTCGAAGGCGACATACTTCAAATTGGTCAGGCCCGTTGAATTGATCAGATAATTGGTGGTCGCCAGATTCCCCACAAAAGCCGTTTCGCTGCCATCAGCAACGGCCGTTAAGGCGGCTTCGACCGAGTCGTACAAACTCAGGTTAAGCTGCGGATAGTCTGCCAGATAGCTGTGATGGGAACTGTTTTTTTGAACTGCCACGGTTTGGCCGAACAGATCTTCAAGGCTGCTGATTCCCTGGGTGGAATCCCGTACCACAATGACCCGCTTAAAATAATAGTAGGGTTCTGAAAATAAAAAATATTGTTCCCGGGCCGGGGTTTTGGAAACCGCCGGGAGCATATCGACCTCGCCATGAAGGGCTTTTTCATAAGCTTCGGTCCAGGTCAGCCCGGGGGTAACCACCATCTCCAAGCCGGTTTTTTCACTGATTATTTCCAGATAGTCCGAGGTAATACCCTGATAGGTGCCATCTTTATCAAAAAACTCAAAGGGCACAAACTTGGGGTCGACCCCCAGCCGGATCGCCGGATGCTCTTCCATAAACGCCAGTTCTTCAGGGGTCCAGCTAATGGTGTCATCTCGGGCATAACAAAAAGAGGGCCACCCCAGAATAATGATCAGTATCACTATTACCCTGGTCAACCGCTTCATGACCAAACCTCCGCATCGTCGGTGTCCTGAATAAATTTACGGGAAATCTCAATGACTTTCTCCTGGATTTCCAGAAAGCCCGTCACAATATCCGGATCAAAATGTTTGCCGCTTTCGCTTCGGATCAGATTGATGCTATAGTCATAATCATAAGCAGGCTTATAAACCCGTTTGCTGGTCAGTGCATCATAAACATCGATAATCGCCATCAGACGTCCCGGCAGCGGTATCTCTGCTCCCGCTAATCCCCGGGGATATCCACTGCCATCATATTTTTCATGATGGGCACCGACAATTTCCATGGCCGTTTTGATAAAGCTGGGGACATCCTCATCGCAGTAAATTTCATTTTGCAGCGCATTGACCCCATAATCCACATGTTTTTTCATGATTGTGAATTCATCCTCAGTGAGTTTTCCCGGTTTTAATAAAATATTATCAGGAATGCCAACCTTGCCAATATCATGAAGTGGGGTGGTGGTCACCAGCTCCTTTACGTAGTTTTCACTGAGGATATCCTGGTATTTGGGTTTTGCCCTTAAATGGTCACAAAGAATTTTCATAATTAATTGGGTACGGATGGTATGTTTAGACGATTCGACATTGCGGACTTCCAACAGCCCGACCAACGCCTGGATAGTGATGTCCCGGGTGGCTGCCACCTCTCTGGTTTTCTTTAACACCATGGCATCCAGCCGTTCATTATCCTGTTCGATCATTTTCTGGATCCGCTTTAATTTGATATGGATGTTAATCCGGATCAGCAACGACTGAAGATTAAGCGGCTTTCTGATATAATCCACCGCTCCTAATTCCAGGCCTCTGACCTCATTGTCGATTTCATCATAATTGGTCAGAATAATGGTACGGAGTTTGCGATATTCCGGATTTTTCTGTAGTGCCTCCAGCACTTCAAATCCATTCATTCTGGGCATGTTTAAATCAAGAATGACCAAATCAATGTCCGGATTTTTGGCAATTAATTCCATGGCCTCCAACCCATCACAGGCTGTCAGCGTCTGATAATCCGCTAACATAGTACTGATAATCAGCCGATCTGTGGTCGAATCATCCACAATCAATATCTTTGTGCTCATTGTTCCCCCTAAGCTTTTATTATTTACCCAATTCCAGCTATCCTTTGTCCCTTTACGTCCTTTTTCTTTGTCTTGCTATCTTATACGCTGTTAACATTCAATATACCCCTTTTACATACCCCCTTGCACTCTATTTTAAACGCAGAAAAAGTTTCAAGATAAAAATAATCCTGAAACTTTTTCTGCTTGGGTCAGCTTATAAATATTTTTTATTACTTTCCCATACTGCTTTTTATATGGTACCACTGTTGATATGCGTTATCTCACTCAGTCAAAGGCTTCCACTGAAACTTCTTTAGTGGCCTGCCCAGAAAAAAGCAATTCTGGGGTTTTGATACTGACTTTGGTTCCTTCCGGCACCGATTTTGTAATAAATACATTACTACCAATGACCGAGCCTTTGCCGACAACCGTATCGCCACCTAAAATTGAAGCACCGGAATAAACGGTAACCTCATCTTCCAGACACGGGTGTCGCCGCACGCCTCTGAGTTTCTGTCCGCCCCGGGTAGACAATGCCCCCAGGGTAACACCCTGATAAATTTTGACATGTTCCCCGATGATCGCCGTTTCGCCAATAACCACGCCAGTCCCATGATCGATGAAAAAATATTTACCAATGGTCGCACCAGGATGGATATCGATCCCGGTAATGTTATGGGCATATTCGCTCATAATCCGGGGGATCAGCGGTACCGAAAGTTTGTACAACTCGTGTGCCAGACGGTGAATACTGATGGCAAAAACACCGGGATAGCAGAAAATGATTTCATCCTTGCTTTTTGCCGCCGGATCACCGTCAAAGGCGGCAATGACATCGGTTGCTAAAAACTCCCGGATCAGGGGAATTCTGCTCATAAACTCATCGCAGATTCGCAACGCTTCCTGATGATAATGCTCCTCGCCCAAATTTTCCTTGCGGCTGGCCTGATGTTTCAAAGCCAGGGTAATCTGTTTGGTTAAGCTCTCAATAATACAGACCAGCAGCTCGCCAATATGATAATCCTGAATTTCTCTGCGAAAATTGGTTTTCCCGAAATAACTGGGGAAAACAAGCTGGCGCAAAGCTTTAGTGGTATCAATGATTACCGTACGGTTTGGTAAAAACCCTAAATCATGCGGGGCAATATAGCACTCCTTCCGATAACTTTCTGAAATGTTGTCAACCAGTTTACCTATTTTTTCTTTATACTCATTACTCATGGTGTTTCCTTTCACTTTCGCTTATTTTACACATCAACCATTTGATAAAATATCTGTTTCTACAAAAAGTTTTCTCTATTATACTACAAAATCCAACTTAATCCGGAAAAAATAATAAGGATTAACCCCTTTAAATACTAGGAGTTAATCCTCAATTTAATCTGTTGCTTTAATCCAACGAGTCAGTACCGATACACCGCCGCCAGATCCCTTTCGGTGGGCATCTCATCTTTTCCCAGGATCAGCACCTCGCCGCCCCGGCTCAGCACCACCTCGG
>MTLE01000317.1_pt1 | contig 67130 bp, 59 predicted proteins | sample 1982461 | NCBI WGS metagenome assembly MTLE01 (sample SAMN05712605, study PRJNA340218) | biofilm metagenome | isolation source: sample SPL anode biofilm adapted to -200 mV | place: USA | collected 2012-02-03 | reverse complement strand
CTCATTGGGCTGCTGGTCCTGGCGACCGGCGGTCCGTCCGGCCAGGCGAGCGTAAGCAGCCGCCGTGCCGTCGGGGCCTGGCCGCCCCGATAGACGTCCCGCCATTCGAATGATCCACGCCCAGGTCCCGTACGGGCCAATGCATACTACCGCTTCCCCACTGGAGACACACCATGGAACGCAAACGAATATTGACGGGTGATCGCCCGACCGGAAAACTGCATCTCGGCCACTATGTGGGCAGTCTGGCCAATCGCGTCAGGCTGCAGGACGAGTACGAGTGCTTCTTCATCATAGCCGACCTGCACACCCTGACCACCAAGCCCGAGAAGGAGAACATCGAGGCTCTGGCCGATAATGTCCGCTCGGCAGCGCTCGACTACCTGTCCTGCGGCATCGACCCGACGCGCAGCGTCATCTACCTGCAGTCTGCGGTGCCCGAGGTGATAGAACTGGCGCTGTACTTCCAGAACCTGATCACCGTGCCGCGCCTGTCCCGCGTGCCGAGTCTCAAGGAAATGGCGCAGGGCGCCGGCATCGAAGAGATGCCGTTTGGGCTCCTCGGCTACCCGGTACTGCAGGCCGCGGACATACTGTTGCCGCGCGCGCACCTGGTGCCGGTCGGCAAGGACAACGTGGCCCACGTCGAAGTGACCAGGGAGATAGCCCGCCGTTTCAATTTTCTATACGGCGAGACGTTCCCGATTCCGGACGTGCTGGTATCGGAATACGGATCGCTGGTCGGAACCGATGGCAATGCCAAGATGTCCAAGTCGCTGGGCAACGCGATCTTCCTGTCGGATGACGCGAAGACCGTCGAGAAGCGCGTCATGTCGATGTACACCGACCCCAACCGCATCAGTGCCGACATTCCCGGCACGGTCGAAGGCAATCCCGTCTTCCAGTACCACGACGCCTTCAACCCGGACAAGGCCGAGATCGCGGACCTCAAGGCCCGCTACCGCGCCGGCAAGGTCGGCGATGTCGAGGTCAAGCAGAAGCTGGTCAAGGCGCTCAATGCCTTCCTCGATCCAATCCGGGAGCGCCGGGCCCACTACGAGTCGCAATCCGGGCTGGCCGATGAGGTGGTCTACGATGGCACGATGCGCATGCGTGAAGAGGCCAGGTTGACATTGGCGGCCGCAAAGAAGGCCATGGGCATTTCGGCGGTCTGGAACCGCGTCTCGCGCAAGGCCGAGGACCTGAAGAAGAAGCGGGCCAGGGCCGAGTAGCGGTAGCCGTCTACGCCGACTTGTGGCCCGGCGAAAGGCTGTTCAGCACGAGGCCCAGCACGACGATACCCAATCCGACGAACCCCGCGGCATCGGGTGGCGTGTCATGATACACGACCACGCCGCCGATCAGCGCGAAGACCAGTTCGCCGGACTGGGTCGACTCGATCACCGCGAGGTGTCCGGCATCGTCCCGCACCATATCGGTCGCCCTGAAGAACAGCAGCGTCGCTATGACGCCGGCGAACAGCGCCACGACGAAGGTCCGGGCATACTGCGCCGCGGCGGGACGCAGGCCCAGTGCCAGCCCTGTCACGGCGAGCGCTGCCCAGAATGGCATGCTGCACAGCGTCATCCCGAAGAGCCGCTCCAGCGTATTGATCCTGCCGCCGGTCAACCGCATCATCTTGCGGTTGCCCAGCGGATAGGCGAACGCGGCGACCAGGACGAAGCAGAAGCCCAGGGCCGCTCTGCCGGCATTGGTCGTCGAAGCATACCGAAGCTGCACCAGAAGCACGCCCGCGACTATCATCGACCCCGTCGCCAATTGCCTGACCGGCACTCTGCCGTGCTCATGCGCGCCGGATCCGCGATGGATGAGCGGAGTAAGCAGCGCTCCGGCTATGATCGTCGTCTGCCAGGCCGCGGCTATCAGCCATGACGGACCATAGGTCGAAGCCAGGCATATGAACAGGTAGAATACCCCGAAGCCCACCGTGCTCCACAGGATCCATCCCGCGACGTCCCTGCGGATTTCATCCATCACCCTCAGATAGCGCCGGCCCGGCAGCAGGAGCAGGAAGAGCATGGGCAGCATATAGAAGAACCGCAACGAGGCGGTCCATAACCAGTGGCCGCCGACGACTCCCATCTGCCTGTTCAGAACGAAGGTAACGGCAAAGAAGAGCGAAGCCAGGAGACCGAGTACGAATGCCCGTATCATCGGCTACCGCGTGGCCGGAACGGCATAGTGATCCCAGACCGCGCTCTCGACATAATCGAAGCCATCGGCCTTCGGGGTCAGGCGGTCAAGATACTTCCTGAGGAAATGATCGGCGACATCGAATTCCCTGCCATCGGCATAGACCGCCTTCTTCTCTTCCGGCAGGTCGTTGAAGAAGGAGCCATCGACCACGGTCAGGTTCGGCCCGTCAAGCAGGAGCAGGACGTGCCCGCCCTGGATGTACGGGTCCCGCTTGTATACCAGGTTCTCCGATGGGAAGAACGGTATGGGATCATAGGCCGCGGCGATGCGAATGACCGGGAGCCCGGCGTATCGCGCCCAGCCTTCGGCATCGGTCACCTTCGGTGGAGCCATAGCCACGACCTTTTCCACCGTAGCGCCGTCATGGACGAGCAGCATGCCCAGGATGATAGCCTCGGCGGCTCCCAGTGAATGGCCGGTTATCCTGATCGTGTAGCCTGGCCGCAGCCTGGGTCGCAGATCGGCATAGACCGCCATGGCCACCTTCTCAAACCCGGAATGGAGGTAGATGCCCAGGTTGGGGCTGCGGCCTTTCAGGAATTCGAGATCGAAGATCGCGTTCTTGAAATTGACCGTACCGCGTATCGCTATATCGGCGCGATGCTGCGCGTCATTCTCGAACAGGCCGTATCGATTCTCGACCGATGGAATATCCACAAGGCTGATCCGGTCGTAGGCTCCGTCCCAGTCCCCGTGGGCCTTCTCTACGGTATCATAGCGGACGGTTCCGTTCAGGCGCTCGAGCAGCAACAGTTCCTGCACCGACGTGTCAAAGCCAAGATCCTTCAGCTCCAGGGACCACACGGGAGCCAGCAAGGTCGACAGGAGCATGAGCGTCATGCAGAGGCCCGGGTTGCGTTTCATGCCCGCATCATACCATCATGGCGCCCGTCTGGCATGGGTAGCCGCCTCGAAGGCGAGGGCAAGGCCGATGAGCCTGGGCTCGGAGAAGGCCGCGCCGAAGATGGACATGCCGACCGGCAGGCCATGTATGAACCCGGCCGGAACCGTCAGATTCGGATATCCCGCAACGGCGGGATATGACGCGGTTCCTCCCAGGCAGTGATCCCCCAGCAGGTGGTCGATCTTCCAGGGCGGGCCGCCGGACGGCCCCACGACCGCATCGAGTCGATGCTCGCCAATCACCCTGTCGATGCCGAGATCGCGGGAATGCTGGCGGCACAACGCTCTGGCCCGCAGATAGGCAGGATCATCGAGTGAACCCTTTGCGGCCGCGCGTTCGAACAGCTCCTGCCCGAACCAGGGCATCACGGCGCCGGCATGGTCCCGGTTGAACGCAATCAGGTCATCGATGGTTCGGGGGCCATCATCGCTTCCGTAGGTCGCCAGATAGACCTGCAGCCCATGCTTGATCTCGTACAGCATCAGTTCAAGCTCGGCCGCCTCCATCTCGGGATCGTCGGGCAACGCGACTTCCACCAGTTCGGCGCCCAGCCCGGCCAGCACGTCCATCGCGTCGTGCATCAGCGCCTGCACGGAAGGCAGGAACTCCGATTGCGACGGCGCGAAGCCAAGGCGCATGCCCCTGATATCCGGCACGCCGTCCGGCACCAGGCTCGAGGGCATCGAGGCCAGGGTGTCGGGATCGGCCATGGCGGCAAGCACGATGGCCGCATCGAGGACGGTCCGCGCCATGGGTCCGGCGGTATCCTGGCTCATCGATATCGGTATGATGCCTTCCTGGCTGACCAGCCCGATGGTCGGCTTGATGCCGACAATGCCGTTGAAGGACGCTGGCGATACTATCGATCCGTCGGTCTCCGTGCCGACCGCCGCCGCGCAGAGGTTGGCCGACACCGCGACCCCCGACCCCGAACTGGAGCCGCCTGGACTCCTGTCGGGCGCATACGGGTTTCTGGTCTGGCCGCCTTCGCTGCTCCAGCCGGAGCTGGAGTGCGTCGACCTGAAATTGGCCCACTCGCTCAGGTTGGTCTTGCCCAGTATCACGGCCCCCGCCTCGCGGAGGCGCTTCACGATGGTCGCATCGCTGCCGGGGCGGAATCCCCTCAGCGCCAGCGAGCCCGCGGTCGTGCTCATGCCATCGCCCGTGTTGATGTTCGCCTTGAGCATGATTGGTATGCCGTGCAGCGGACCGCGGACCTGCCCGCGCGCGCGTTCATCATCGAGCCCGCGCGCTATGGCGGCGGCGGCGGGGTTGAGCTGCAGTACCGCCTTCAGCTCCGGCCCGTGCGTGTCGAGCGCATCGATGCGCGACCGGTAGTGCTCGACGAGTGCCGATGACGACAGCCGCCCCGCCTCCATGGCGGCCTGAAGGTCGGCAAGGCCATATTGATCATAGGCGCCGCCGGCGGCCTCGGCTGTGGTGCTCATGCCATCGATTCCCGCCGCGCCGAAAAGAGATGGCAGGCGACCAGGTGGTCCTGCCCGACGGCCCGCAACAGCGGCTCCTCGTTTCTGCATACGTCCTGGGCGTACATGCAGCGGCTTGCGAAACGGCAGCCCGGCTTCGGCTCGATCGGAGACGACAGCTCTCCTTTGAGCAGTATCTTCTTGTTGGTCCTGGTCATCGACGGCTGCGGTATCGCCGACAGCAACGCCTCGGTATACGGATGCACGGGATTCAGGAACAGTTCCTCCGCCGGCGACTGCTCGACTATCTTGCCCAGGTACATCACGGCGATGTCGTCGGAGAAATGGTTAACCACCGCCAGGTCGTGTGTTATAAAAAGGTAGGTAAGACCGAGCTTCTCCTGCAGTTCCCCCATCAGGTTCAGCACCTGGGCCCGGATCGACACATCCAGCGCCGAGACCGGTTCGTCGCAGACGATGAACTTGGTATTGAGCGACAGGGCGCGGGCTATGCCGACGCGCTGCAGCCGGCCACCGTCAAGCTCGTGAGGATACGAGTCGGCGTACCGTTCGGCCAGTCCGACCATGGCCATCAGCTCGAAGACCCGGTCCATGCGTTCAGCCTTGCTGGCAAACATGCGATTGATGCGCAGCGGCTCTTCTATCGTCTCGCTGATGCTCATGCGCGGGTCTATCGAAGAGAACGGATCCTGGAAGATGATCTGCATCTCCTTGCGCAAGTCCCTCAGCTGCGTGCCGCTCAGACCAAAGACATTCTTGCCATCGAAGACGACCTCGCCGGCGCTCGGTTCGATGAGGCGCAACAGCAGCCTTCCGGTGGTCGACTTTCCGCATCCGGACTCGCCGACAAGCCCGAGCGTCTTGCCCCGCTGCAGCGAGAAACTGACATCGTCCACCGCATGCAACATTCCCTTGGGTGTCTTGAAATATTTCTTGAGGTTCCTGACCGTCAACAGGCTATCGCTCATGCTTGGTTCCTTCCGCAAGGTGGCACTCGGCGTAATGGCCATCGCCAAACGAACGCCGTGGAGGTTTCTGCGTCGCACACACATCCATCGCGAAATCACAGCGGTCGCGGAACGGACAGCCGGCCGGCAGATTGAATGGATCCGGCATCAGGCCGCGGATTGGCTTGAGCGTCGAGTGGCGGTCATTGATCTTCGGCAGCGAGTTGAACAGGCCCATCGTGTACGGATGGCGGTGGTCATCGAATATGTCGGCGGTCCTGCCGTATTCCACAATGCGCCCCGCATACATGATCGCGACATGATCGCACAGGTTGGCCACGATTCCCAGGTCGTGGGTTATCAGCAGCATGGACATGCCCAGCCTGGTCTTGAGCTCTATGATCAAGTCGAGGACCTGCGCCTGTATGGTCACATCGAGTGCGGTCGTGGGCTCGTCGGCGATGAGCAGTTTTGGATTGCAGGCCAGTGCCATTGCGATGCCGACACGCTGCTTCATGCCACCCGAGAACTGGTGCGGAAATTCCGCCAGCCTGCTGCCATCGATGCCGACCATCTGCAGCATCTGCGCGGCCTTTGCCCAGGCGGCCTCATGCGACAGAGCCTGGTGCAATTTGAGCACCTCGGCGATCTGCTCGCCGACGCTGAGCACCGGATTCAGCGCGGTCATCGGATCCTGAAAGATCATCGACACCTGGGCGCCGCGGATCGTCCGCATCTCCTTGTCGCTCAGAGCAAGAACCGCCTGATCATCCAGCATGATGCGACCGCTCGCTATGTGCCCCTGCGGCTTCGGAATCAGGTTCATGATCGACAGCGCCGTGGTCGTCTTGCCGGCACCCGTCTCTCCGACAAGTCCGACCGTCTGGCCGGCATCCAGCGACAGGTCCAGCCCGTTCACGGCGTGCGCCGTGCCGTCATCGGTGCGGTACTCGACGACAAGGTCTTCGATCGACAGTATATCGTGCTTCATGGTTGCGGCTTCCTACTTGAGTCGTGGGTCGAGAGCATCGCGAAGCCCGTCGCCTATCATGTTCAATGACAGTACCGAGAGCATGATGGCCATTCCGGGGAACAGCACCTCGTGCACATGGTCGCGTATGAAGCCACGGCCGGCGGCCAGCATGTTGCCCCATTCCGGTGTCGGCGGCTTGACCCCGAGCCCGATGAAGCTCAGGCCCGCGGTGGCCATGATCGCCGTCGCGACCTTCAGCGTGGCAAATACCATGATCGGAGCGAAGCAATTGGGCAGTATGTGGTTGAATATGATCTTGTAGTTGGGCGAGCCTATCGCCCTGGCCGCTTCTATGTACTCGTTGCTTTTCACCCCGAGCACGGCGCCCCGGACGACGCGGGCAAAACCGGGGATGTTGGCCACGCCGACCGCTATCATCAGGTTTATGATGCTGGCGCCAAGGGCGGCGGCGACCGTTATGGCCAGCAGTATGCCCGGAATGGCGAGCAGCACATCCAGGAACCGCATGATGACCGTATCCACCCTGCCGCCATAGTAGCCCGCTATGGCTCCGAGCGTGCCGCCGAAGAGCAGCGCGATGCTTACCGATATGATGCCGACGAACAGCGATATCCTCGTGCCATGTACGACGCGCGTGAAGATGTCCCGGCCGAACTCGTCGGTACCGAAGAGGTGCTTCAGGTTCGGATGCACATGCCGTTCCTTGATGTTCATCTTGATCGCCTTGGTCTGATAGTCGCCTATCACATCGGCGAACACGGCCAGAAGCACGAGTGAAGCTATTATCACGAGCCCGACGACGGCGAGTCGGTTGCGCCTGAACCTGCGCCATATCGTGGCACCCCGGCTTCTTCTCTTCTTTCGGGGCGGGGTATTCTTTTCTATGTCAGAACGATCCATGGTCATACTCCGGCCTTTCCTTAATAGCTTGTCTTGATTCTGGGGTCCACGAACGCGTACAGGATGTCGATCAGGAGATTGACGATGCTGAAGGCTATGCTGAACACGATGATGCAGCCCAGTATCATCGGTGTGTCCTTTCTCTGTATCGACTCCACCATCAACCGGCCGATTCCCGGCCAGGAGAACACGGTCTCGGTCAGAATCGCTCCACCGAGCAGCTCGCCGAATTCCAGGCCAATGACGGTAAGGGTCGGGATCATCGCGTTTCGCAGGGCATGCTTCAGGATGACCGTGATGCTGTCGAGTCCTTTGGCCTTTGCGGTCCGGATATAGTCCTGACGTATCACCTCGAGCATCGACGACCGGGTCGTGCGGGCGATGCTGGCGGTGGAGGCCACCCCGAGCGTCAGCGCCGGAAGCACGATGCTCTTCAGATGGTCGGCTCCGCCCGAAGGAAACCATCCAAGGCCAAGCGCGAACACGATGATAAGAATCAACCCAAGCCAGAATGATGGCATGGAGATTCCTATCAGCGCGAGGATCATGCCAAGGTTGTCGACGAGCGAATACTGCTTGACCGCCGATATCACGCCTACCGGAATCGATATCGCGATCGATACCAGAATCGAACAGAACGCCAGCGCCAGCGTGTTTGGAAAGCGCGACAGTATTTCTTCTATTACCGGCTTCTGTGTCGCATACGAAAGACCCATGTCGCCATGGAGCAGGCGCCCCAGATAGCGGCCGTACTGGATGATGATGGGGTCATTGAGGCCCATGTCGTGCCGCAGCGCCGCGACGGACTCCTGTGTTGCGCCCTGTCCCAGCATCATGGCTGCCACATCGCCAGGCGTCAGGCTGATGATCAGGTAGACAAGAAAGGTGACGCCCAGCAGGACCGGCAACAGCATCACATTCCTTTTAAAAATATATCGAAGAATCATGATACCCCCGCACGCTTATCCTACATCATTGTAGCATCGATCAGGAAAATCAAAAGGGGGTGCCGCACGACGTGCGGCACCCCCGCTCTGCTCATCGATCAATAGTGCAGTTTCTCAAGATTCCACAGGCCCTGCGGGCTCAGCTCGACGCCCTGCAGCTTGGCATTGGCGGCGACGATGTTGTTTCCGGTAAAGAGCGGAACCCAGGTCGCGTCCTGCATGACGATGTCGCTGAGGTCGTTGTAAATCTTCTGCCGCTTGGCCAGGTTCAGCTCGGCGCGGCCGTCGGCCAGGAGCTGCTCGACCTTGGGATTCACGTACCTGGTGCGATTCTGGGCACCGATGCTGTCCTTGCTGAACAGCGGCGTCAGCATGGAATCCGGGTCAGGGTTGGAGGTCCAGCCCAGGAGGAAGAGTACCTGATTGCCGGAATTGGTGGCCTGGATGAAGGCACCAACTTCGAATATCTCGATGTCGACCTTGACGCCGATGTCGGCGAGATTCGCCTGTACGATTTCCGCCTTCTTCTTGCCTATGTCCCCGTAGGCCCACAGCTTTATCGTCTGGTTGAAATCGAATTTGGCGGCCTTGAGCATATCCTTGGCCTTCTTCGGATCATAGGTATACGGGCCGTCCTTGTGACCGAGCAGGGCGCTCGGTATGATCGAGGTGGCAACCTCGCCATAGCCGTTGGTGGCAACCTGCAGCATCGCGTCCTTGTCGATGGCATAGTTGAAGGCCCGCCTGACCATGACATTGTCGAATGGAGCCTTCTCCACGTTCATGCCCAGGTACTGGATGTCGGTCGCCGCCTTCTGGTACACCTTGAGCTTGCTGTTCGCCTGGACGCGGGAGACATCGTTGGAATCGAGGCTCAGGACGGCATCGACCTCACCGGTCTCCAGCGCTATGGTCCTGCTTGTCGCTTCCGGAATCACCTTGAATATCATGTTGGCCGACTGGGCCATGTTCGCCTTGTCAAAGTAGTTCGGGTTCTTCTTGAGCACGATCTTGTCGCCGGAAACCCACTGCACGAACTGGTAGGGGCCGGAACCTATCGGGTTCTTCCAGTTATCGGAAGAAGTCGCGTACTTCTGCGGTACGATTGAGACGCCAGCATGGGCCAGCGTGAACAGGAATGGAGCGAAGGGCACGGCGGTGGTCACCTTGACCGTATACTTGTCGACGATCGCCACGCTCACCACCTGGCTCAGCACATGCTTGACCCTGGGCGATTCCTTCGATCTGTCCATGCTGAACTTGACGTCGGCCGAGGTCATCTCGGTGCCATCATGGAACTTGACACCCGGTTTGATGGTCAGGAGCCATTCCTTGGGCGAAGGCTGGGACCACTTCGACACGAGGTCGGGCACGACCTTGAAGTTCGTATCGAACTTGAACAGGCGGTTGAATACCAGGAACGACACCTTCTCCGAGTAGATGTCGTTGTGGCCCATCGGGTCAAGCGACGTAATGTCGGCCTGCAATGCGATGGTAATCGTATTCGGATCGGTGCCGGCAAAAACCGGTGCGACCAGCGCCATCGCCAGGACACCCAGAATCAAAGCCGCAAGAGGGATATTCCTCTTCATTTCAGTCCTCCTTAAGATTTCCTGCAGGATCATAGTCACGAATCGATACGCCGGCTCCTATGGCCGCAAAACCAGAACCTGATGCCCGGTACTCTATGTCCGCGCTGCCTCCTTAATTGTATCGATAAAATGCACGAAAATTTTCAGCATTTCAGGGTGCCTGGCATACATCATCTCGGGATGCCACTGCACGGCCAGAGCCGGGCTGCCCGCGCTCCGCTCTATGCCCTCGATGACGCCATCGGGAGCGTAGGCGCTCGTGACAAATCCCGGAGCCACGTCTCTGATGGCAAGATGATGGAAGCTGTTGGTCGCAATGACGTCCGTGTCGAATATGCCGGACAGCGCGGAACCCTTGACCAGCGTCACCGTGTGGCCATGCGCGTACTTGGGGCTCTTCTGATAGTGCTGTATGTAGCTGTCCGGCACCAGCGACAGATCCTGGTAGAGCGTTCCGCCAAAGGCCACGTTGATGATCTGCAGTCCGCGGCATATGCCCAACAGCGGTTTTCCCAGCTCGGTTGCGACGCGGACGGCCGCGATCTGGTGCTGATCGACCTCCGGAAAGACAAACTCGATGCGGCGGTTCGGCTGTTCACCCCACAGGAGCGGATCCGGATCATAGCCGCCCGTCGCCAGGACACCGTCGACTAGGGCGATCTGCCGCCGTATGGTCTCGGCAGCGCCCACGACAGGTATCAGTACGGGTATGCCGCCGGCAGCCTCCACCGCGCTGACATAGTCGTAGGTAACCGATGCCCGCTCCAGGCCCGGGAAGGGAACTTCATTCACGATAAGAAGATTCGCCAGAATGCCAATCACCGGCGCATTGGCCGCTGCAATCGTGCTCGTGGTTTCCATACAACACCTTGACGCTGAGGCTGCCAGCAACCATTGCAAAGAGCGTGCCAGAAGCCCGAGCCGCCAGCCCAATAGTGCTTGTTACTATCTAGCGGTTACACAATCAATTGCGGCTGCATCGGCGGTGCCGACGGCTCGCGCCGCGGGCAATCGTGGCATGATCGCCTATTTTTCAGGCGAATCTGGTTCAACATCACGCCTGTTATTAAGCCAGTTTATGAATGCCAGCCCGGTCGGAGAGACGCTGGTGCCGCCGCGCCCCACGCCTGACTCGATCAGACCTTCCTTCTGCAGCTGTTCCATGATGCCGCGCACTCGTGCCTCGGTCAGTCCGGTACCCTGCCTGGCAAGCGACTGCTGGATCGTGGCGCGGCCGACCCCGCGTCCGTCGGCGGCATGCTGCGCGATCGCGCCCAGTACGGCAACCCGCGTGGCACCCAGTCCATCGGCATCGAGGCGCCGGGCCAGCGGATCAAAGTCACCGAGCCGATTCGCAAGGTATTCGGGCAGCGCATCGATGCCGATGGCGTCCTGCGCCAGGAATGAGGCGTAGGCGGCCACATTCCACAGCTCGCGGACGTTGCCCGGCCAGGGGTATCCGAGCAATACCGCGCGCGCGTCATCGGCCACCGGCAGGGCGCGGCGATTCGTCGTCTTCTGGAACTCGGCAAAGAGATACAGGATATCCTCGGGCCGCTCCCTGAGCGCCGGTATGCGCAGTGGCAGGACATTGAGACGGTAGTACAGGTCCTCCCGGAACTGTCCATGCCGTATCTTCTGCTCGAGATCCTGATTGGTCGCCGATATCACCCGGATGTTGACCGGTACCAGCTTCTGCGAACCGATGCGCATCACCTGCCGCTCCTGCAGCACCCGCAGGATCTTCGACTGCAGCACGTAGGGCATGTCGCCGATCTCGTCAAGGAATATCGTGCCATTGTTGGCCTGCTCGAACAGCCCGGGCTTGCCAGACTTGAGCGCTCCCGTGAAGGCGCCGGCCTCATAGCCGAAGAGCTCGCTCTCGACAAGGCTCTCGGGAACGGCGGCGCAGTTGAAGGCCACGAAGGGCCGGCCGCGCTGGTTCGATACAGAATGTATGGAATGGGCAAAGAGTTCCTTGCCCGTGCCGCTCTCGCCGCTGATGAAGATGGGCAGGTCGGACGCGGCGAATTTCGTCGCCAGCTGGATGCAATGCCGCACGAGCGGTGACTCGGTCCTGACATCGGCAAAGGTATACTGCGGCAGGAATCCGACCCCCAGCAACCTGCGGTTCAGGTTCTGTTCAAGCTGCCTTATGTAGGTGATGTCCTGGAAGTTGAAGTAGGTGCCGGATTTCTGGCCAAAGTGCTCCATGCCACGGCTTGTAACGAGCAGCGTATGCTCCCGGTACTGCACCAGTTCGTTGTCTATGCGCTCCTGCCTGAGCAGGGACCTGAGCGGTTCCTGTATCTTCGACTCGATCGACGAGCCGACGATATCGGACTCGGTCTCCAGCATCACGGTCAGCGCCCTGTTGTGCAGGCTGATGATGCCGGTCGTGTTGACCAGAAGGATGCCCTCGTGCGAGACGTTGAGGATGGAGTCCAGTTCCAGATTGCGCGTGTACAGCTGCCGGTACTGGCTGTTGATGCCGCTCTCCAGCGGCACCAGATCGTCCGAGTATCGATACAGGCGCTTCTGAATCTCGACATCGGTCAGGCCGACCATGTCGATGATCTGTATGAACGTCGATATGTCTATGAACCGGTGGCCGGTATCGATCACGGTGCCGATATGCTTGGGCACGTGGACACGCTCGCCGGGCGTGATGGCTATGTGCACGTCGGGATAGTCCATGTTCGGATCGAACGGAATCATGTCCAGATGGTCTATGCCGAGCTTGTACAGCAAGGTCATGAAGTCGACCGTCGTCTCATGGTTGTCGTTGACGACCAGCACCTTCGCGTTGGCCGGTATCGAACAGATGCGGTATATCTCCGTGGTGCGTATCGTCCTGTTGACGCTGATTATCTTTCTGGCATCGTCGACCCAGCCCTTGACCTCGACGGCCTTGTCACGGGTCGTGGCCAGAATCACATCATCGCTTATCCGATTGCCTGGCACCATGTCATCCAGGTAGTAACTTCGTATCGTCAAGAAGCCCGACAGCACCATCTCCAGGTTCTTCCTGAGGAATGGTCCAAGACTGCTGGTCCGGTTGTTGGTAACGATGGCAACGCTCTTCATGCCCGGTCTGTACCTTTCCAGGGGTGTTGATTACGCACGATTGCCGGTACGCACCGGGAACCTGACCGTGAAGCGGGCGCCGGGTCCGCTCGTCCAGGTCAGGGCGCCGCCCAGCTGCGAAGCCAGGGCGACCACCAGGCGCAGCCCGAGTGTGGACCCGCCGCCGATGCTGAAATCGCCAGGCAACCCGGGGCCATCATCGGCCACGACAAGCTCCAGTACGCCCTGGTCGTCGTGCATGGCTATCTGCAGCGTGCCGGGTTCGCCCGTGGCAAATGCGTGCTTGCAGGCGTTGGCCACCAGTTCGTTGAGCAATAGGCCATAGGGAATCGCGGTGTCTATGCCTTCCGGAATGGACTGGGCATCGACGGTAACGGCTACGGAGCGGGATACGTCGGCTGTCGCGAGTCCGACCAGCCGTCTCGTGTAGTCGCCAAGGTCAACAGCATCCATCGCGTCGGATTCGTACAGCATCTCGTGCACCATGGACATCGAGCGGACGCGGCCCTCCATGGTCTCGCGGAAGCTCTCGAGCGAGCCGGGTATATCCTGCTGCAGCGCAAAGAGGCTCAGTATCAGCTGCAGGTTGTTCTTGACGCGATGATGGATCTCCCTGAGCAGAATTTCCTTTTCCGCCAGTGATCTGGCGAGAGCGGCCGTGTACTGCTCCTGCTCGGCATCGCGCCGCTCTATCGTAGCTGCCATCTCGTCGAGCGCGGCGGCTATCTGCCCCAGATCCGAACCATCGCCTTCGAGCCCGACCCGTGCAGCCAGATCGCCCTGCATGATCCTGCCGGTCGTCTCGACGATGCGGGTCAGCCTGAGGCCAATCAGGCGGCCCCCTATCAGGTAGGCCATCACCAGCGCGAGACAGGTCGCCACCACGATCAGGACGATGTTGCGGACCAGCACGAAACGGCTGATCGCGTAGGTGGAGGCGAGCGGCGTCGCGAATACCACGTACATGTAGGGATCCCGCTCCGCGGAAAGGCGCAGCTTCCGGTAGGCATACAGCCGGCTGATTCCATCCGATCCCTGCTCGCCAAGGATGCCGCTGTCCGCGCCGGCAAGCATCCTGACCCAGAGCGAGCGCTTGATCAAGCCGCCGATCGGATTGGTCGGCATGGTCGGATAGAAGAACAGTCGCCTTCCATTCCTGTCCACCAGCCCGAGAATCGACTGGGCCGGCACCGACAGCCGATCGAAGACGACGGCATAGGAACTGAGCCGGTAGGTAGCACTGATGCATCCCATGAGGTGGCCCGTGGTGTCGTCGAGCGGATACGAAAACGCTATCGATGGCGTCTGGCCAACCAGTCCGACCATATACTCCCCCGCGACAAACCGATGCTTCGCCAGCGCGTCGCGTACGTGCTGGCGCTGGCTCAGGTCGGTTCCCGGCTGCAGCAGCGACGATGCGATGACGATGCCGGACAGGTCGGTAACGGTGAAGTTGAGATAGTCGGGATTCTGGGCGTGCACCGATTGCAGGATGGCGTGCATCGCGCTCAGGTCGCCGGCCTTGAATGAAGGTATGGACGCCAGTGTCGAAAGGATCTGGCGCCCCGAATCGGTTATGCGCTCCTGGACATGGGCCAGGGATTCGGCCTGCCGGGCGGTATCGTCCCGAGCCATCGCGGCCAGATGCGAGCCGTGCTCGATGCCGCTCCAGACGATGATGGCAAGGGCCGGCACCATCGCCAGCACGACAACCAGCATCAGGGCGTTGCGGATGGAAAGCGACGCCAGAAGGCGGACCCCTCGCCGCGATGGCTGGTCCGCGCCTTGTTTCATCGCCCCATCTCCGGTTTGAAGCTCATGCAGACTAGACTAACCGATGCGCGGCGGGTATGCAATGATTGGCACTTGCTTGCACTTCAACGCAGGTATCGCTACAGTCTTCTGCCATGCATGGAATACACGAGGAGACCTTCAGAGTCCGCACCTGGGACGTGGACAGGTCTGACCGATTGACGATGGCCGCGGTCTATAACTACTGCCAGGAGGTTGCGGGCAACCACGCGACCGCGCTTGGTGTCGGCATGGGGTACATGCAGGCGAACGGCATCGTCTGGATTCTGGCGCGCATGAGCGCGGTACTCGAAACCAGGCCGCCCAGCGGGGCCGAGCTGATCGTACGGACCTGGCCGCGAGGCACCGACCGGCTGTTCGCGATGCGCGACTACGAGCTGGTCGACACGGCCGGCGCCGTGCTGGGGCGGGGCCGCAGCGCATGGATGGTCGTCGACGCCGCCACGTTCAGGCCGCGCCGGCCGGAGGCGGTCGCCGAAGGCTTGCCCACGAACGAAGGCAGGGATTCCCTTGCGGACGGTGCGCTGGCCATCAAGGCAGCCGAAGGGCTGGCCGTCGTCGCGCGGCGGTCCGTCGCCTATTCCGACATCGACTACAACAACCACATGAACAATGCCAGGTACGCCCAGTGGGTTCAGGATGCCGTCGATCCCGAGGCACTGGCCACGGCCGAGGGCATGCGGCTGGACATCAACTACCTTGCGGAGATGAAGCCAGGCAGCGCCGCCGACATCCTCGTGGGGAGCCCGACGGGCCTGGACGGATGGCGCGCCGGTTATGCCGTGGAGGGTCGATCGGTACCGGATGGTCAGGCCACCTTCCGTGCCAGGCTGGCACTGGGGCAGATGCCCGCCCGATAATCGAGCTTCCGCACGGACTAGCCGCCATCGCCGGCGCATGCGTATATTAGCGATATGGTAATATACGACAGGGGAAAAGGCGGCGCCGCAGCCTCGCCGTTTCGGGGTGCGGTGGTTCGTGCCGCGTTGCTGGGCCTTGCGGCTCTGTCACCTTTCGCCATCGCGGGCTGCGGTACCGGTCCGTCGATATCTGGAGGAACAGCCATGCCAATCGTCAAGGCCGCGGATGCGGCAAATGTCTGCTACATACAGCCAACCGAGGAGCTGAAGGCAAAGCTGAGCCCGGAGCAGTTCGCGGTACTGGTGCAGAACGCGACCGAGCCTCCATTCCAGAATGCCTTCTGGGACAATCATCAGGAAGGCATCTATGTCGACGCCATCGACGGTGTCCCGCTGTTCGCGTCCCGCGAGAAGTTCGATTCAGGCACGGGCTGGCCAAGTTTCTGGGCTCCCATCGACCCGTCGAAGATAACGCTGGTCGAGGATCTGTCGCTGGGGATGCGCCGCATAGAGGTACGGTCGAAGGCCTCCGGTGGCCACCTTGGTCACCTCTTCAATGATGGGCCCAATCCAACCGGGTTGCGCTACTGCATCAACTCGGCATCGCTGCGCTTCATACCGCGTGACCAGCTGGCGGCCCAGGGCTACGCCGATCTGGAATCGATCTTCACGAAGCCATGATCCGGCTCCGCGTCACAGCGGCCTCGGGGCCATTCTGGTCGATTCTATCCGGGGCCGCGCGGCGCCCGAGCTGATCCGGGACAGCCGGGACTCGAACTCCCCGTAGGCTTCGCCCGCTACATCGATAACCAGATCGACGTCTTCGGCGAAATTCTCGGAAACGGTGGTCGCGCCGGTATCGGCGAATATGGTCCGCGCGCGGTCGAACAGGTGGTATGGCAGCTTCAGCGACACGCGGTGGGTCTCCACCAGGGCCGCCCGCCTGACGATGGCCAGTACCGCCTTGCCTGCCTCACCGTATGCCTTGACCAGTCCGCCCGTGCCGAGCAGGGTTCCGCCGAAGTACCGGGTAACAACGACGACGGCATTGCCCAGGCCGGATCCCTTGAGCACGGCAAGCAGCGGTCGTCCCGAGGTGCCCGATGGTTCTCCATCGTCGGAGCAGTACTCCGTGGTCGCGTTGCCGCCGCCCAGTACAAACGCGGGCACATGGTGCGTCGCGTCGGCAAACTCGCGGCGTATGGTGGCGATGTAGGCACGCGCCGTCTCGGTCGAATCGGCCGGTGCCAGGCTGGCTATGAATCTGGAATTGGCTACGAGTATCTCGGCGCGGGCCGGCGCCAGAGGAACGACAAGCATCGCATCACTATAGCATAGTCCGTGGCGGCGACGAAGCCGCTTGTCCGGTCCACGTCATACGCATATACTGCGCACTATGCACGTAGAGTATGGGAATCGTTCAATGAGACGACGAGGGACTGGTATGAACGCGCGTCCGCTACCGCGCGCGCTGGCGCGATCGATCACCATGGCACTGCTGCTCGCATGCCTGGTTGCAGCGACGCTGGCATCCTGTGCCAGCCGCGGGCGGGTCAGACCAGCGGCCGAGGCGGATGCCAGGGCCAGCGGCTCCGACTCCGTGGAACGGGTGCCGGCTGCGAAGCTCGATGCGGCCAGGGCGGCCGTCTACCGTGCCGTGGCCCTCTCCCGGTCTGGCGACATGGAGGGAGCGCTCGCCGCGGCGAACGCCGCGCTCGAGTCCGCCCGTGACATGGGCATCGTATCGTCCGCGCTGGAAGCCAAGGCCTGGGCATTGATGCTCGCCGGTTCGCGCAAGGATGCGGCCGATACGCTCGCGCAGGCCGCCTCGATCGGAGCGCCGGTTGGCGCGCTGCGGGCCGTGCTGGAGTTCCGGCTGGCCGCGGCCGACGGTCTTGTCGCCGCCAGGAAGCGGGCCGAGTCGCTCAAGCTGCAGGCGATAGGAGACAGGGCGACGTTAGCGATGGCCGTGATGCTCGGCGACAAGGACCTGCGTGACATCAGGATAGACAGCCCGGAAGCCGCAAGCGAACTTGCGACCTACCTGGTCGGCTACCACCTGGCACCGGAACCGGCAGCCGCGCCGGCAACCACGACAGCGGCGGCGTCGATGTCCGTCGGTCCGGTCGTGGTCATCAGCGAGCCGGAGTCGGTCGGCGCCGACGAGGCAACGCTCGCGGTCGCACGTCTATCGTGCAAGGATGCGCTGGTCAAGCGCGGCCGTTTCCGCGTCGTCGATGCGGAGAGCCGGAAGGCCGCGATGGATGAGCTGGAGCTGTCCCTGTCCGGTGCGACCGCCGGTGACAAGGACAAGGCCGTCGGGCAGCTGTTCTCGGCGGACTATGTGGCTTCGGGCAGCGTCGTCAAGACCGATGCGGGCTGGCTGGTCGCCTTCACGCTCGCCTCCGCCGCCGATGGGCACATCGTCGCGAGCGATTTCTCGGTGGCCCAGGATCACGCGGCAATCATGACCGAGGCCGGCAGGTTCGCCGAGTCGCTCGACGGGCTCGCCTCCAGCCCCCAGGACTAGTCCGGTGGCGGAATTCTCCAGCTATTGCGAGTTCTGCGCGTCGCTGCCGCCCGATGATCCAAATCGCGTCTACCATGATGACGACTATGGATTTCCTCTGGACAGCGACGCGGCGCTGTTCGGCCGGCTCATCCTGGAGATCAACCAGGCCGGCCTGTCATGGCTTACCATCCTGAAGAAGCGGGAGGCCTTCGCGCTCGCCTATGACGGGTTCGACATCGATCGGGTTGCCGCCTATGGCGAAGCGGACATCGAACGCCTGATGGGCGACGCGGGCATCATACGCAACCGCCGCAAGATAGCGGCAGCGATCGAGAATGCCCGCCGCATCATTGGCATGCGCGCGACCCATGGCTCGTTCAAGGGCTGGCTCGACGCCCACCACCCAATGGACAAGGCCGCGTGGGTGCGGCTTTTCAGGAGCAGCCTGGTGTTCGTCGGCGGCGAGATCGTCGGCGAGTTTCTGATGAGTACGGGGTACCTGCCCGGTGCCCACGTGGCCGGCTGCCCCGCGGGCCAGCGCGCCATCGAGCGCGGTGCCCCATGGTACGCGCACGGCAGGCGCTAGAACCGGTACAGGGTGGTGGTGCCGGCCTAGCCGGCCAGCGGGGCTTCGCGCCGGCTGCACTTCCTGTCCTGATAGGCAAGGATGGCCTTGCGCAGGCGGATGAAATGGGGCGTCACCTCGACCATCTCGTCATCGGCCAGAAACTGGATGGCGCGCTCGAGCGTCATCGGCTGTATCGGCGTCAGCGTCAGGGCCTCGTCCTTCAGGACCGACCGCATGTTCGACAGCTTCTTCTCCTTGCACGGATTGACGTCGAGCTCGGAGTCCAGGTTGTGCTCGCCCACGATCATGCCTTCATAGACCTGCTCGCCGGGCACGATGAAGAGCCGGCCGCGCGGTTCAAGATGGTACAGGCCATAGGTTACCGCGGCACCGACCCGGTCCGACACCAGCGAGCCGGTGAAGCGGTTGATGATGTCGCCCCGGTACTCCTCGTAGCCGGACAGGTAGGAGTTCATCATGCCGGTGCCCTTGGTGTCGGTCAGGAAGGTATCACGGTAGCCTATCAGCGATCGTGACGGCACGGAGAATTCAAGCCGGACGCGGGCGCCGTCGTGGCTCGTGTAACTGATCATCCGCCCCTTGCGGGCCGACAGCTTGTCGGTGACGATGCCGGCGAAATCCTCGGCACAATCGACAAACAGGTGCTCGATCGGTTCGAGCTTCATTCCATCCTTGTATTTGTATATGACTTCCGGCCGGCTCACGCACAGCTCGAAGCCTTCGCGCCGGAGCATCTCTATCAGAATCACCATCTGGAATTCGCCGCGGCCCCGGACGATGAAGCCGCCGCCGGTTTTGGCCTCCTCGACCTGGATCGACACGTTGTTGAGCGTCTCCTTGCGCAGGCGCTCGAGCAGCTTCAGCGACTGCACCTTCTTGCCATCCATGCCCGAAAACGGCGAGGTGTTGACGAAGAACCGCATCGCCACGGTCGGTTCGTCGACAATCAGGCGGGGCAGCGCCTTCGGCGCTTCGCGCGTGCATATGGTGTCGCCGATATGCACGTTCTCTATGCCGGACAGCACGATGATGTCGCCGGTTTCGGCGCTCTCGGCCTCGACAAGCTTGATCCCTGCATAGGCATGCAGCTTCGACACGCTCAGCGCCTCGCGTATGCCGCCATCACCGATACACACGAGCCCATCCTTGGAATGCGCCCTACCATGCATCACCTTGCCTATGGCCTGCCGGCCAAAGTAATCGGAATATGACAGATCCGACACCAGCATCTGGAACGGCTCGGCGCTGGAATATGCCGGCGCGGGCAGGTCGCGGATTATCGCGTCCAGGAGCGGCTGCAGGTTCTGGCCGGGGCCATCCAGGGTTTCCTTCGCGATGCCGGACCGGCCAATCGCGTACAGCACCGGGAATTCGAGCTGGGCATCGCTAGCGCCAAGATCGATGAACAGGTCGTATATCTCGGACAGAACCTCCGCCGGGCGGGCGTCGAGCCGATCTATCTTGTTGATCACGACGATGATAGCGAGGCCGCCCGCCAGTGCCTTGCTCAGCACGAACCGGGTCTGCGGCAGCGGGCCTTCCGATGCGTCGACCAGCAGTATCGCTCCATCGACCATAGAGAGCGCCCGCTCCACCTCGCCGCCAAAATCGGCGTGCCCCGGCGTGTCGAGGATGTTTATCTTGACACCCTTCCAGAGTATGGAACAGTTCTTGGCGGCTATCGTTATTCCCCGCTCCCGTTCAAGATCCATGCTGTCCATCAGGCGTTCCTGGGTCTGCTGCCCGGCCCTGAACATGCCGGACTGGCTGAACATCGCGTCTACAAGCGTCGTCTTGCCATGATCGACGTGGGCGATGATGGCGATGTTCCTGATTGCTGGATTGGAGGCGTCGAGATGGGTCAAGGTACGTCCTGATGTGCGTTTTACGGCGGAAGATGCGATCATCATAGCCGAATCGGCGCGGCTCTGCTAGACTGTGGGCAGGAAACAGCATCGATGAAAAAGTACCTGGTTTTGGCCGGCAACATTGGGGCAGGCAAGTCAACGCTCGTCGGTCTGCTCGCGGAGCGACTGGGCTATCGGCCATACTACGAGCCGGTCGCGGAAAACCCGTATCTGCAGGATTTCTATGCCGACATGGAGCGCTGGGCCTTCCAGTCGCAGGCATTCTTCCTTACGCACCGTGTCCGCTCGCACCGGGCGCTGATGGATGACCCCTATTCGGTCGTACAGGACCGGTCGATGTACGAGGACGCCGAGGTCTTCGCGCGCAACCTGTACGAGCGCGGCTCGATGAGCGCCCGCGACTGGGGCACCTACAGCGAGCTGTACCATACGCTGACCAGCCTCTTGCCGCCTCCGGACCTGGTCGTGTACCTGCGCGCATCGGTCCAGACGCTCCGCAAGCGGATTGCCAAGCGGGGTCGCGAGTTCGAGGCCAGCATTCCCGACGAATATCTGGCCGGGCTCAACAGGCTGTATGAAGACTGGATAGACGGCTTCGAACTTGCGCCCGTGCTGGTCGTTCCAGGTGACCGGCTCGATTTCGTCGCCGAATCCAAAGACCTGGACTCCATCGTGCACACGATAGAACGCCGCCTGCGCGACAAGCAGGGTACGCTGTTCCCTGTCGGCATGTAATCAGCGAGCTGACGGCCCGCGGCCGCTGAACAGGCGCCGCAGCAGCGCTACCTTCTCGAAGCGTTTCTCGTCGCCCTGGATCAGTCGTCCGATGTTCGTCCGGTGCGTAAAGACGATGAACGGCGTGGCAAAGAAAGCAAAGCCCAGCAGCCAGCCGGATGTCGGCACGCCCGCGAGGGCGGAGACGATGACGGTGGCCGAGAAGCTCGCCGCCGCCGCCATCGACGACAGCGATACGATTCCGGTGGAGAGCAGCACGAGCGCGAAGGCGGCCAGAGCGACGGCGAAGGCCGGGGGCGCAAGGACCAGCACCGCGCCTGCCGCGGTCGCCACGCCCTTGCCGCCCTTGAAGCCTGCGAAGATCGTCCAGACATGGCCGACGACGGCGGCGAGTCCGCACAGCAGCACGGCCCCATCGACTGGCAGGAAGGCCGGATCGGCAAGGCGCGACACGAGGCCCGCCGCGGCGGCTCCCTTCGACACATCGAGCAGCGCCACCGCCAGGCCGGCCTTCCAGCCGAACACCCTGAACGCGTTGGTGCCGCCTGAATTTCCCGAACCTTCCCTGCGCGGGTCTCGTCCAAAGCATGCCCGGCCTATCACGATGGCGCTCGGGAACGAGCCCAGCAGGTACGACAGTGCGATCGCGGCCAGCGTCATCAGCATGGCTGCCGCTCCGGCATGAGGAAGCCAAGCACCACGATACCCAGGCCGCCATGCGTCGCGAGCGCCGGAGACACCGTGGTTATGGCGATCGGGCTGTCGGGGCGATAGCGCGCGGTCAGCGCGGCTGCCAGCGTCTCGGCATCGTCCGCCGCATCGACATGGGCGACGATGGCCTCAAGCGGGGCGCCGGCAGGCACGATGGCCGCGACCCTGGCCAGCAGCGCCGCGATGCCACGCTTCGCACCGAAATACATGCCATCGGCGGCGGCCTTGCCGTCGGCCCCGATGGTCAGAATCGGCCGTATGCCCAGAAGCCGCGCGGCAAGTCCCTTCATCCCATGCAGTCGTCCGCTGCGGATCAGGCCATCGAGGCTCGGCGCCGCGACAAGCAGCTTGACCCGGTTCCTGGCGGCCTCCGCGGCCGCGACAACCTCGTCGGCACCTGCGCCCCGCGCGGCCGCCTCCGCGGCCTTCCTGGCTACGAGGCCGGCGGCGGCGGAAATCTGTCTGGTATCGACAACGCGCAGCCGTGCGGCGTCCTTCGAGGCGAACGCGGTCCGCCTGCCCGCCTCCAGGGTGCCCGACAGCGCCTCCGATATGCCAACATAGACGGCGGCATCGGCATAGGCCAGCGCCAGATCGAACTTCCGCGTGAACGACGCGGTGCTCGGCTGCGATGTTGTCGGATACTGGGCAGGATGGCCCGCCAGATACGCTATGAACTCGTCGCTGGACACACCGGTGCCATCCATGCGGGATGCTCCGTCCATGATGACCTGGATCGGCACGGTCTCCACGCCCAGCCGCAGCCTGTCGGCATCGGGCAGGTCGCAGGCCGAATCGACGATGACCGCACAGGCACGCCTGCCGGCCGCCGCCCTCGACGCCTGCAGCCGCATGTCGTCGGCCTTGTGCCGCTCCACGACGCCAAACTCGGCCAGGGTGCGGAATATTGCCGGCGGATCATCGCTGTGGACGTGGGCCTTGACCCGCAGCGCGGAGCCGGCGACGACAACGGAGTCGCCCTGCAGCTCGAGCCTGGCGCGCAGGGTCGCGGCATCGATGCGCTCGGCTGAGACCATCGCCTCGACGCAGTAGCGGTATCGCGGCGCGGCCCCATCGGAAGGCACCGAATCGTGGGCAAGGCTCTCGGCCGCGATGTCTTCCGTTGCCTCGGCACCGCCCGCGGAATCGTCGCGCAGGCGTCCATGCTGTACGTAGTGGATGATGCCCTCGATGAGCCTGACGAAGCCCAGGGCGCCGGCATCGACAACGCCGGCCTTCTTCAGTTCGGGCAGCAGTTCCGGCGTCCGCTCGAGCGACGCGCGCGCCGCCACCAGCGATTCCCGCAGAAGCTCGATGAAGTCATCGCTGCGCTGGGCGACATGGTGGACGGCCCTGGACCAGTCGTGCAGCACCGTGATGATGGTGCCTTCCCGCGGAAGCGACAGGGCCGACCTGGCGGCATCGGCCGCGTGCATGGCCGCCGCCGCGAAGCGCTTGGTGCCGATCCGCACCTCGGCCACGAGGTCGTCCGCCAGACCCTGGAAGAATTCCGCCAGAATGGCGCCGGAGTTGCCCCTGGAGCCGAAGAGCGCCGCGTCGGCGGCGAGGCGGGCGGCGCCACCGACGGTGGACGCCCTCGCAAACGACAGGCCGCCGGACAGCGCCAGCACCGTGGCGGCCATGTTGGCGCCGGTATCGCCATCCGGTACGGGAAACACGTTGATGCGGTCCAGATAGCCGGCGCTCTCAACCAGGCGCCGCGCTCCAGCGGCCAGTGCCCTGCCCAGTCGTCGCCCATCGATATAGCGTATGTGCATGACAAAGAATGTAATCGTGTCATGCGCGGGGGTCAAGTCAATCGGCCGGATGCTCCCGTGACTCCTGCATCAGCGCGGCATAGGCCTTCTCGTCAATTGGATAGAACTGCACCAGCACCATCGCCGCCAGGAAAACGGCCGCCGGAATCGGGCCAACGATCAGGCGGATGGCCAGCCTGGCCGAGTCTGACTGCGTTGCCAGGTTCGGTGAGTACTTTGCCAGACCAAGAATGATGCCGGTAAGGAAGATGGCCAGCGAGGTGCCCACCTTGGAGGTAAACGTCCACATGCCGTAGAACGCGCCTTCCTTGCGCTTGCCTGTCCTGACCGCGTCGTACTCGATGGTATCCGGCACCATGGCCCACGGCGCGACATAGCCAAAACCGATGCCGATGCCGGCATAGACCATCATCGCCAGGAAGAAATTCATGCCCAGTACGTGCCCCAGCAGGAAAATGGCCATGCAGGCGGTGGCCAGTATGAAGAACGATATCTGGTAGGTGCGCTTCTTGCCCAGGTGCTTCGACACGATAACGGACACCGGTATGCAGAGCATCGCGACGACCAGGAGCAGGATCATCGCTATCGTCGTCGCGCCTTCATTGTTGTACAGGTATTTGAAGTAGTAGACCAGGATACCCTGGACAAAGTTGAGCGCGGTCAGGTTCAGCGCGTAGGTTATCAGGATGGTAACGTACGGCCTGTTCTTGAAGACGGCCAGGAAGGTCTCGAAGAAGCCTTCCGTCGGCCGCGGCGTCTTGCTGTGATCAGGCTCCCTGACCGAGAAGAAGGTGATCAGCGCCGTCACCGCCATCACGGTGCCCAGTATCGCGCCGACACCGGAGAAGCCGGCATCCCTGGTCTTGAACAGGCCGATGATTGGCAGGACCGCGCCGGCGCCCAGGATGGTGCCGATGACCGCGAAGCCGAAGCGGAAGCCATTCAGGCTCGATCGTTCATGATAGTCCTGGGTCAGCTCCGGCGTCAGCGACGAATACGGAATATTGACAACCGTATAGGCGGTATTGAGGAGGCAGAGCGCGATGGCGGCCCATATCGTCGCGGTCACGGGGTTGGCCAGGTGCGGATTGGAAAAGAAGAACCACATGGTCAGGAACAGCGGTACGGCGCCGAACAGCAGGTATGGACGCCTCCGTCCCCAGCGGCTTCGCGTGCGGTCGGAAATGAAGCCCATCGCGGGATCGGTCACCGCGTCCCACAGCTTGCCAACCATCACCGCGGCTCCGGCGGCGGCGGCGGGTAGCGCGACGGTGTCGGTCAGGTAGTTGAGCGACCAGAATCCCATCGCCGTAAAGAAGAGGTTGCCACCGAGGTCGGCCACGCCGAATCCGAGTTTGGTGCGCAGCGGCAGTCGTGCGCCCGGCTGATCAGTTTTCATCAATATTCTCCTTGATACACTGCTGATACGATCGTTCAAGCTCGGCAAGGGCATCGACCGTCGCCTGTTTCCTGTCAGCCCGGAAGGCTGCGAGCCGGTCGCTCAGGTCGAGCGGCTGCCCGGTTATGATCACCGCCCGCTTGGGCCGGACTTCCACCCGGCCGGATATGGTACCACCGGCAAGCCTGTTTGCGAAATCCCACAGGTTCTGGGCGTACTCCACCAAGGCGCGAAGCGGAGCGCTGTCGGCCGGCGGGCCGGATCGCAGATACAGCGCAAAGTCCGCCAGCTCCATGTGGCGCATGCCGTACCAGGCTTCGCCGGCCCTCCGGTCGGCGATGGCACGCCCCAGCGGAGACATCGTGCGGGGGTCTTCGTCAGGCGGCAGGTACACGCGGTCCCATCCGATCTGCCTGATGCGATAGAGCCGCGCGAACGGGTCACCCGAGCCGCCAGCCATGCCCAGGACGCGCTCGCCGGCGCCCAGGGCCGCCTCGACGATGGCTTCGACGCGGGCCGCCGTCGCGTCCTCCGGTACCCGGGGCAATCCATATTCGCGCTCGGCGCTGGCCACGATGAGCTCGAGGGCGCGGCCCAGGCGCGCGGCTATCGCGCCGGAGGTTCCTGATCGATGTTCCGGCGCGGCGGCCACACCGATGAAGCGCTCCAGCCGGTCAATCAGGCGCAGCAGCCCGGAGCGCGCGCCTGGGCCATAGTGGTAGTGCACCGATATCGGAAGAATGTGTACGTGCTCGGGACGTCCCGCACCGGCAAGCCGGTCCGCGGCCTGCAGGCCCAGGCGCACGACGCCCGGCTCCAGCCGGGGCACGCCATCGCTCGTATAGCTAACCTGCCCCTCGGGTGACAGCGCGACGGGATATGCCCCATCCTCGATGGCCGACCGTATCCGTGCCATGCCGGCCGAATCGAGCTTGCTGTGGTGCACGGGCATCGCGCCTACCCGCGGCAGAATCCAGCGTACGACCGCGCCTCCCCATCGTGGCACTTCATAGCCGTGGACGAAGACGGCGTGCGGCCGGTGCGCCAGCCTGATGCCGAGCCGCCTGGCCTCCCGGCAGATGCCGCTCGCAAAGAGCCAGGACAGCAGCTGCGGCTCGTCGCCATAGGGATGCCTGAACGCCAGAACGACGCGACGACGGCCCGCCAGGGCCTCCGCGAATGCGCCCACGAGCCTGTCGGCATGCGTCACTGCCACCCGCTGAAAGCCCAGGCCCAGCCGCAGATAGGGCCACGCCGCCAGCCTGGCACAGGCAAGCACCCAGGGTACGACGCGCGGCTCGGGGAGTCCGACATCGGGTCGCGCGGTGGTCATCGGTTGTGCGTACGGTCGCTGCATATGAATCCCGATGATACTGCCCTGGCACCCATACCGCAAGCAACTTCGATGCGGCTTGATTGCCAGCCGATATAGCCATACCTTTAGTCCAGAAAGAATTGAGGAGGAATGCATGGCAACGATCAAGTTCAAGGGGAATCCGGTACATACGGTTGGTGAACTGCCACGGGTCGGTTCGAGGCTTCCCGATTTCAAGCTGACACGGGCCGACCTGTCCGATGTCGGTCTGGGCGATTTCAAGGGCAAGGTATTGATACTGAACATCGTGCCCAGCCTCGATACGGGCGTCTGCGCCGCGAGCGCGCGTGCCTTCAACCAGAAGATCAAGGAACTGCGCGGAGCGCTGGTCCTGACCATCAGCCGTGATCTGCCGTTTGCCCAGAAACGGTTCTGCGAGGCCGAAGGCATCGATACCGTTGTTACCCTGGCCGAACTCCGGAACAGGAATTTTGGCAGCGCGTACGGTGTCGAGATGACCGACGGCCCGCTTGCCGGCCTGCTGTCACGCGCCGTCGTGGTCGCCGATGCCTCCGGCTCCGTGCTGTATACGGAGCAGGTGCCAGAGATAGCGCAGGAGCCGGACTATGCCAAGGCGCTGGAAGCGGCGCGCGCCGCGAGCACAGGTTACTGAGCACTTCACATTCTGCGCAGAAAGAGCTATATTATACCCCGTAGGGGTATAATATAGCGAAGGAGCGCGATCATGAAGAAGATCATGACGATTGAGGGTATGAGCTGCGGGCATTGTGTCATGCGCGTGCGCAAGGCACTGGAGGAAACGCCTGGCGTGACGAGCGCCACGGTCAACCTGCTGGACGGCAAGGCGAGCATCGAAGGAGAAGGGCTTGACGCGAACCTGCTCAGGGGAGCGGTCGTCAAGGCTGGCTACACGGTTGTCTCGGTACTGCCATAAAAGAAACCCCGGCGAACAGCCGGGGCTTTTTTTCGCGACAGCGTCATTTCAGCTCTGACAGCCTGATTGGCTTCGGTTCTGCGATGTCGCCTTCTACCTTCAGCAACTCCTCGAACAGTTCCTTGCCATGCTTGGTCAGCTTCTGCGGCACCTGAATCATCAGCTTGATGTACATGTCGCCGCGCTTGGCGCTGCCATTCGCTCCGGGCACGCCTTCTTCCCTGAGCCGGAGCATCTTGCCATGGGCCGAACCCGCCGGAACGCTGACCTGGACCTTCTTGCCCTCGATGGTCGGCACCGTTATCTCGCCACCCAGCGTGGCCTTCATCACGGATATCGGTATGGCGCAGTACAGATCATAGCCATCGCGTTCGAAGAACTCGTGCGGCCGCACATGGATGAAGACATAGAGATCACCAGGCCTGCCGCCGTTCGGGCCGGCGTCACCCTGGCCCGGCACTGAAAGCCGCTTGCCATCATCGATGCCCGGCGGAATGGTTACCTTGAGCTTCTGCTTCTTCTTGGCAAGACCCGAACCGCCGCAGCCCTTGCATGGCTTGTCGACGATGTGCCCCTCGCCGCCACAGGTCGGGCAGGGGCTGGCTATCGAGAAGAAGCCGGAACTGCGGCGCACCTGACCGGAGCCCTGGCAGGTCGGGCAGACCTTGCGCCCGCCGCCCGCTTCGGAACCCGTGCCTTTGCAGACGCCGCATGTCTCGTCGTGGGTATACGCGACCTCGACCGTGGTGCCAAAGACAGCCTGCTCGAAGCTCAGCTCCATGTCGTAGCGGAGGTTCGATCCGCGCGGTGGCTCGCCGCGCCTGCGTCCGGATGACGACCGGCCGCCGCCACCGAACAGGTTGTCGAAGATGCTCGAGAAGTCGCCAAATCCACCAAAGATATCCTCAAAATCCCTGTAGATATTGGTGAAGTCCTGGGCGCCGCCCTGGCCGCCCATACCGTCGACGCCGGCGAATCCGAACTGATCGTACGCCGCACGTTTCTGATCGTCCGATATGACCTCGTAGGCTTCAGTGGCTTCCTTGAAGCGTTCCTCGGCGGCCTTGTCTCCGGGGTTCTTGTCCGGATGGTTCTGTATGGCGAGCCTTCGGTACGCCTTCTTGACGTCGTCCTTGCTCGCGTTCTTGGGAACTCCCAAGACCTCGTAATAATCTCGCTTGGCCACGGTACACCCTTACTGACAAATTCGAACGGCGAGCATGCAAGCGCACCGGCTGGCAAAGAGCAGGGTCATCCCTGGCCTTCACCAGGGCGCCCTGCTCCCGTGCTCACAGTCTCGTTGTTCAGACCATCGTATGCTATCTATTTCTTGTCATCATCGTCAACGACACGGTAGTCCGCATCTTCGGCGCCGCCATTGTTCGTCGGGCCCGCAGAACCAGCCTGTGCATCGGAAGCACCGGCGTCGGTACCGCCCTGCGGACCTTCCGGGCCACCCTGGGCATTCGGCGCCGCCTTCTTGTAGACTTCCTCGGCCAGCTTGTACGAAGCCTGCTTGAGCGCCTCGGTCCTGGTCTTCATCTGCTCCGCGTCATTCGACTCCATCGCCTTCTTGAGCTCGGCCACCGCGGCTTCGATGGCGGCCTTGTCCTCGGCGCTGACCTTGTCGCCATAGTCCTTCAGCGACTTCTCGGTCGAATAGATGAGCGTATCGGCCTCGTTGCGGGCCTCGGCCCGGTCGCGCTCGCGCTTGTCTTCTTCGGCGTGCGCCTCGGCTTCCTTGACCATCTTGTCGATGTCTGAATCATTCAGGCCGCTGGACGCCTCGATACGTATCTTCTGTTCCTTGCCGGTGCCCAGATCCTTGGCAGACACGTGCACGATGCCGTTTGCGTCGATATCGAAGGTAACCTCGATCTGCGGCACGCCGCGGGGAGCCGGCGGTATGCCTTCAAGGTCGAACCTGCCAAGCGTGCGGTTCTGGGTTGCCATCTCGCGCTCGCCCTGCAGCACATGGATGCTGACCGTGCTTTGCTGGTCGGCGGCGGTGCTGAATATCTGGCTCTTGCGGCACGGTATGGTCGTATTGCGGGTAATGAGCCTGGTGAACACGCCACCGAGCGTCTCGATACCGAGCGAAAGCGGGGTCACGTCGAGCAGGAGGACGTCCTTGACGTCGCCGCCCAGGATGCCGCCCTGGATCGCGGCGCCGACGGCCACGGCCTCATCCGGGTTGACGCCCTTGCTGGGCTCCTTGCCGAACAGCTCCTTGACAATCTGCTGGACGCGCGGAATGCGGGTCGATCCGCCGACGAGTATGACCTCATCGATCTGTTCTACGGTTATTCCGGCATCCTTGATCGCCTTGCGGCACGGCTCCTTCGACTTCTCGAGATAGTCCTCGATCAGCCGCTCGAATGCCGAGCGCGTCAGCGTCTTCTGCAGGTGCTTGGGGCCGGAGGCGTCGGCCGTGATGAACGGCAGGTTGATCTCGGTCTGCTGCACGTTCGAAAGCTCGATCTTGGCCTTCTCGGCGGCTTCCTTCAGGCGCTGCAGTGCCATCCTGTCCTTGGACAGGTCGATGCCCGAGTCCTTCTTGAACTCGTCGACCAGCCACTGCATGACGCGGCGGTCAAAATCATCGCCGCCGAGGTGGGTATCGCCATTGGTCGACTTGACCTCGAAGACGCCCTCTCCCAGCTCCAGTATGGAAATATCGAAGGTACCGCCACCGAGGTCGTACACGGCGATGGTCTTCTCTTTCTTCTGATCCTTGTTGTAGCCGTAGGCCAGCGATGCCGCGGTCGGCTCGTTGATGATGCGCTTGACCTCCAGGCCGGCTATCCTGCCGGCGTCCTTGGTGGCCTGCCGCTGGGCGTCATTGAAGTATGCGGGTACCGTGATGACCGCCTCGGTCACGGGCTCGCCCAGATAGTCTTCGGCGGTCTTCTTCATCTTCTGCAGGATGAAGGCGCTGACTTCCTGGGGGCTGTACATCTTGCCAGCGGCATCGACGCGCACATCATTCTGATGGGCCACGATCTTGTACGGAACCAGCGAGATCTCGTTCTGTACCTCTTCGTAACGGCGCCCCATGAATCGTTTGATCGAGTATACGGTGTTCTCCGGATTGGTGATCATCTGATTCTTGGCAGGCTGGCCCACAACACGCTCGCCCTTGGCGGTGAAGCCTACGATCGAGGGCGTCGTGCGCTGTCCTTCTGAATTGGCTATGACGAGGGGCTCTCCGCCTTCCATGACGGCCACGCAGCTGTTGGTGGTTCCCAAGTCTATTCCTATGATCCTTCCCATGGTATGCTCCTTACGCGTTCGAATCGCGTGTAGTTTCTTCTGTTTCGGTGGGCGCAGCCGACTGGGACGGCATGCGGACCTTGACCTTCGCGCTGCGCAATATCCGATCGCGCAACTTGTAACCCCGTACAAATTCCTCGGCGACGACGGGTTCATCGCACTGACCCTGTTCGGTCATCACGGCCTCGTGCAGGTTCGGATCAAAGGCGGCACCGAGCGAATCGAAGCGGGCCAGGCCGTACTTGCTCTCCAGCAGGCCAAGGAGGCTCTTGCGGATCATGTCCACGCCATCATGCAATGACTGGAAGTCCCTCGACGACTCGGAACTCTGCACGGCGCGGTCGAAGTTGTCCACCACACCGACAAGATCGGTCAGCAGCTGCGTATTCGCGTACTGGACGGCATCATCCTTCTCGCGGAACATCCGTTTCCGAAAGTTCTCGTAGTCGGCGAGCTTCCTCAGGTACTGATCCTTCAGTGAAGACAGCTCGGCCTCCAGCCCCATGATCTTCACGTCCCGATCGCCGATGGCCGTCTTTGCCGCCTCGAGCTCGGTTGCGATGTCGACCTGGGCCTCCTTGGGGGCATCCTGCTGCTGATCGACGGAAGCGGGCGTCTCCTGCGACCGTACTTCACCTTCTTGTTTCTTTTGTTTGGACATAGCCTCGCTCTGCAATGGTGATAACCGGAAAGCCCCGAACGAAGCACCGGCGCCGGATCGTTACCGGCAGGTATGTGGTTAAGGTAATGATGACCGTTTTCGAGCGTCAAGCCGATTGCACCAAAGTTTATCGGAAAAATCGCGGAATAGGCACGGTTTTTGCCACAGCGCGCGTCTTCACCCGGACATCGCGCCTTGACTTTACGTCTCCATGCTATACCATTGGAGGTACGTACCGGTGATCGAACCCGCCGGTACCACAAACGGGAGGCCAGGCGTTGCAATTTCAGAGACCCTTGATCATACAGGAACAGCGTCAGAAGCTGAGCCCCCAGATGATCCAGTCGATCCGCCTCATGGCACTGCCGCTTCAGGAACTGAAGGAGGAAATCCAGCAAGAGCTGGAGATGAACCCTGCGCTGGAGGTAGTCGAAGACCGATCGACAATGTCGCTCGATTCGATTCCGGAAGAGCGCGAGTCGGACTCGGACACCCAGCGGCTCTTCGAGGACAGCTCTGACCCCGGATTCAGCCGGTCAAACGACGACGATTCCGATTCGAAGCGCATGTTCCTGGAAGGCGCGATCACGACGCCCGAAACCCTGCAGGACCACCTGCTCTGGCAGCTCCGGCTTCAGCCCATTTCGCCAACCCAGCGCGCAACGGGTGAGAGTCTGATACAGAATCTCGATGCGGACGGTTTTCACAAGGAAGATCCGTACATCGTGTGCCACGGCGTTCCGCGGGAGACGGTAGACGGGGTCATGGCGATCGTGCGGGGACTGGAACCGGTCGGTGCGTGCGTCAAGGACTATCGGGAATCACTGCTGGTGCAGGCCGCGCTGAAACCTGAAACGCCTCCTCATACGATAGATATTCTCAGGGATCATATAGACTTGCTCGAGCATGGCAAACACCACGACATCCAGAAGCTGCTCAGGCTCTCGGACCAGGAACTGGATGCCGCGCTGGGCTTCATCAAGGGCCTCAATCCATTCCCGGGCCGGCAATACTCCGCGGAGGAGACGCGGTATGTAACGCCCGATGTCCAGGTGCGGCTCAAGGATGGCGAGTTCGTCATCGTCATCAACGACGAGGAAATCCCGGTCATCGGCATCAATCCGTTCTTTGACCGGCTTGCCGAGGAGAAGCATGACAAGGAGACCGACGCGTTCGTCAAGGACAACATCAGGAAGGCCCGGTGGTTCATCCAGAGCATTCATCAGCGCAACAAGACGCTGCTGAAGGTCGTCCGGTCCATCGTCGAGTTCCAGAGACCGTTCTTCGCGCGCGGGCCCAAGTACCTGGCGCCGCTGACCCTGAAGGACATAGCGACCGAGGTTGGCGTCCATGAGACAACTATTTCCAGAATAGCCGGAAAGAAGTATGTTCAAACCGACTGGGGCATCTTTGAACTGCGTTACTTCTTCACGAACAGCATTTCGGGTTCGGGAAGCGGTGGATCCCGATTCTCCAAGAGCGGCGTGAAGCAGGTCATCAAGGAGATCATCGAACAAGAGACCCGCGCGATGTCTGACCAGGACATCACCGACATCCTGGCGCGGAAAGGCATCAAGCTGGCAAGGAGGACGGTGGCGAAATATCGTGGGGAACTGAACATGGATTCTTCGTTTGGCCGCAAGCACGGCTAGAATCCCGGCCGTGGGGCGGTTGCACAAATCTGACCGGTACCGGTCACAAGGAGGCTTGCATGACCATTGATGTCCGTTCCGTGCATTTCGACCTCGGTGAGGCACACCGAACCTATCTGGACAAGAAACTGGAGCGAATCGACTATGCCAAGGATCTGGTCGTCGATCTCCTGTTCTCGTTCACCAAAGAGAAACAGTTCAAGTGCGAGTGCACGATCAATTTCCGCTGGGGCGCCCGCGCCCATGTGCAGGAGACGGACTTCGACCTGACGGCAGGCATGGACAAGCTCATAGATACGCTGGAACAGAAGATCAACAAAGAAAAATCCAAGGTGCAGGACCGCAAGTAGCGTCCCGGTGGCACCAGACGCCCGCGATCAGACAGCCCCGCCCGGGCCACCGGGCGGGGCTGTTCTTCATTGCGCAACGACCGGATTAGCGTTATGCTCACCGGGACATGGATGAGAAACAATTCACGGTGCTGGGCCTCCTCGATCTCGACCTCAAGGAGCACGACGCGCTCGAGCTTCGCTGCATCTGCGGTCGCAAGGGTCTCGGCAGGCAGATCAGTTCGCCCGACATCAACAGGCCAGGGCTCGCGCTCTCCGGCTTCTTCGAGAGCTTCGCCTATCAGCGCATCCAGCTGATAGGCCGGGGCGAGTCCGCGTACCTGCACCTGCTGGAATCCGAGGGCCATGTCGAGGGTGTCTCGAAGATATTCACCTTTCCCATTCCCTGCTTCATTTTCGCCAATGGCGAGCACCCGGCGCCCATATTCGCCGACGCGGCCGAAGCTGCCGATTGCCCCATCCTGGTGTCCGACCTGTCGTCAACGGAGCTGTCATCGCGGCTGATGCGCGTGCTGACCAACATATTCGCGCCCAAGACCAGCGTTCACGGCGTGCTCGTTGAGGTGTATGGCATTGGCATCCTGCTGATAGGCGAATCGGGCGTCGGCAAGAGCGAGACCGCGCTGGAGCTGATAGAGCGGGGCCATCGGCTGGTGGCCGATGATGTCGTCGAAATACGCTGCGTTTCCGGCAATATCCTGATGGGCTCGGGCGCCAACAAGGTCATCGGTCACCATATGGAGATCCGCGGCCTGGGCATCATCAACGTGACCCACCTCTTCGGCGTCGGCGCCATCCGCGACAAGAAACAGGTGCAGCTGATATGCTCGCTCGAGGAGTGGGACGCGTCCAAGGTCTACGACCGGATCGGCACCGAAGAGAAGACGATGGACATTCTTGGCGTACAGGTGCCACAGCTGGACATACCGGTCAAACCGGGCCGCAACATACCGATCATCGTCGAGACAGCGGCGATGAACGAACGGCTCAAGAAGATGGGCTATCATTCCGCGAAGGAATTCAACCAGAATATTCTGCGATGGCTTGAGAGCGAGAGTGCCCGCGCCGTGTACTTCGGCCGCGATGATTCCATATGACGTTCGGGATCGGAGAACCCTGATGATAGAGAAAGAGACCGTCATCAAGAACAGGGCGGGCATCCATGCCAGACCCGCGGCCATGATCGTGCAGACGGCCAGCAAGTTCAAGTCAAAGCTGTTCCTGCAGAAGGGTGATGATCGCATCAACGCGAAGAGCATCATGGGCATCATTACGCTTGGCGCCGGCTTTGAAACCAGGATCCTGATCATCGCGGACGGTGAAGACGAGTCAGACGCGGTCGAGGCCATAGACCGGCTGTTCCAGAACCGCTTCGAAGAGGACTGATGCAAGGTCGCGGCCTGCAATCGCGCCGGATCACCGATCTGGTCGTGGTCGCGATCATATACGCGATTGTCCTGATCGGATCGTTCGCGTTCGTGCGCAACGCGATGGGCAGCCAGCCCGGCCTGCCCGATGTGCAATCAGGCCTGACCGCGCTCCTTCTCGCACTGACTCCCGCGGCACTGGTCGTCGTGCTTGGCGTCTCCGGCTTCAGGTTCATACGGGAACGGCGCCGCAAGGCCTGGGGCTATCGGCTGCGATCCAGAATGGTCCTGGCCTTCATGGCCTCCGTCGCGATGGCTGTCATACCGCCGGGGTTGTTCCTGGGACAGCTAGCGGTCAGGGCGGTGGAGATGCCGAGCAGCACGCTGGTACGGTCAGCGCTCGCCTCCGGGCTCGATCTGGCGCTGGCCTACTACGCGGAGAAGGAAAACGCCCTGCAGTACGCCGCCGAACACGACGTGGCATCGATACTGGCGTCGCGGGGAACCGATGCCGACAGGGTACTCGGCCGTCTCAAGGCCAGGGATCCCGTCTTCTGCGCGGTCGAGCTGGTGCGCGACGGCGGCAAGCTATCCTTCTCCGGCGACGTGGCGGCGCAGACGGTGGCTGGAACCCTGCCGGGCGCCAATGCCTTCCTGCCGCGGCTGACGGTCAACGGTGTCACCTATGCCCGCTACTTTGCCCGCATCGATGCCGAGCTTGCCGCCATCGTGACCATCCGCTTCCCGGAGCGCATAGACGATGCGGTGACCTCGCTCGCGGATGCTTCCAGCACGGTCAGGAACGCGGGCCAGTTTGGAGGTTCGTTCGCCATGTATCTGGCCTTCTTCTCCGCGAGCATCGTGTTTCCTCTGGCGGCGCTGGCGCTGCTCTTCGCGATGAGCGCCGCGGACGACCTGCTGCGTCCGGTCACGGCCCTCTCCGATGCACTGGGCCGCATCGAGTCGGGCGCGAGGCGTGCGCCATACCTCGCGAAGCCAGGCGACGAGGCCGGCGACCTGGTCGAAAAGCTCAACAGCGTTCTCGAGGGGCTGGAACGATCGCGCGGCGATGAACTGCGCAACGAGAAGATCGAAGCCTGGCGCGACATAGCCAGGAAACTTGCCCACGAGCTGCGCAATCCGCTGACGCCCATCCGGCTCTCGGCTGAGCGCGTGCTGAAGCGCTGGAAGGCCGATCCGGCATCAGCGCCGGACATCCTGGAGAAGTCGATGGTCGCCATAATTCAGGAAACGACCAACATGGAGGCGCTGCTGACGGAGTTCAGGGACTTCGCCAGACTGCCCGAGCCACAGAAGGACTGGATGGAACTGAAGCCGATGGTCGACGAGGTCGTACACCTGTACTCCGCGTCGTGGCCCTTGGTACAGATCACATGCGACGATATCATGCCCGGCATCGTGCTACGGGCGGATCGCGGCTACCTGAAGCAGGCGCTGGGCAATCTGATAGCCAACGCCGCCGACGCGACCGACGGCCATGGACACATATGGATCAGGGCCGATCTTGTCAAAACGGCTGAATCCCGCTACTGTAGAATTCAGATCAGGGACGACGGTCATGGCATACCGGCAGAGAACCGCGACAAGGTGTTTTCCCCATACTTTACGACGAAGCCAGGCGGCACCGGACTCGGTCTCGCCATAGTCGAGCACATCATAGCCGCGCATGGCGGGAAGATTCGATTCGATTCCGGCGTCGGAGCCGGAACCGTATTCATCATCGATCTTCCGGCTGACAGCGCCTGACCACGGAGAGCGAGGAACCGATCGATGGGCGCGATCCTGGTAATAGATGACGAACCCGGCATACGGGCCACCGTCAAGGACATCCTCGAGGACGAAGGCTACCGCGCCATTGTCGCGGAAGACGGCCCCACCGGCCTTGATGCGCTCGGGCACGACAGCATCGACGTGGTCGTGCTGGACGTATGGCTGCCGCGCATGGGCGGCATCGATGTCCTCAAGGCTATCAAGGCAGACCACCCCGCGGTCGAAGTCATCGTCATTTCCGGGCACGCGTCGATAGACATGGCCGTCAATGCCGTCAAGCTGGGTGCCTTCGACTTCATAGAAAAGCCGCTTTCCATCGAGCGGCTGATCACGGCCGTCCGGAACGCCAGAGCGCTCTCGGATCTCCGGCTCGAGAACGCTCGCCTCAAGCTGTCGACTGTCGAGGACGACGACATCATCGGAGCGTCGGCGCCGATGGCCGAGGTACAGGCCAGGATAGAGCAGAGCGCGCATTCGGACGCGCGGGTCCTGATCACCGGCGAGAATGGTACTGGCAAGGAGCTCGCAGCCAGGCGCATCCACGAGCTGTCGGCGCGATGCAGCGGCCCCTTCGTAGCGGTCAACTGCGCCGCGATGCCGGACACGCTGATAGAGAGCGAGCTCTTCGGCCATGAGAAGGGCTCGTTTACCGATGCCGTGGCACGCCGGAAGGGCAAATTCGAGACGGCTCATACCGGCACGCTGTTCCTGGACGAGATTGCAGACATGTCGCTGTCGGCACAGTCGAAGGTACTGAGGGCCGTCCAGGAGATGCGCTTTGAACGGCTCGGTGGCGAGAACACGATAGAGGTCGACGTCAGGATCATCGCGGCGACCAACAAGGACCTGCGCCAGGAGATAGCCGCCGGCAGGTTCCGTGAGGACCTGTATTTTCGACTGAATGTCATTCCGCTGCACATACCGCCGCTCCGCGAGCGCGTCTCTGACATTCCAGAGCTCGCGTCATTCTTCCTGTCGCGTCTGTCCAACGGCACCAGGCGCAGCCTGTCTCCGGGTGCGATGGACATACTCAAGGCGTACGAGTGGCCCGGCAATGTCCGCGAGCTGAAGAACTTCATCGAGCGCGTTTCGGTGATGAGCGACGAGGAGACCATATCCGCCGAGACCGTGGAGCACTTCATCGGCAGATCGGGTGGCCCGCTTGTCGAGGCGGCGCCAGACCGGCTCGATATGCTGTCGGATCTGCGGCTTTCCGAGGCCCGCGAGGCATTCGAACGCGGATATTTGGTTCACAATCTTAGAAAACATGGCTATAATATCGCCAGGACAGCGGAAGGCATCGGCATGTACCCGAGCAATCTGCATGCCAAGATCAAGAAATTCGGAATAGAGGTCGGCGAATGATTGAATTGACCGATCGACAGCAGGTCGTACTCGAGTACATAGAAACGTACCTGCGGGAAAATCCCTACCCTCCCACCATCAGGGAAATTGCCGCCCACTTCAAGATCTCGCCGAAAGGGGCCTTTGACCACATCAAGGCGCTCGAACGCAAGGGGCGCATACGCGCGGGCAGCAATCGTTCCAGGACCATCGAGGTCGTCGGCAGAGCCGTCGGCGAGAGCACGTCGCCGACCGTCGAGGTGCCCATGCTGGGCCAGGTCGCGGCCGGCAAACCCATTTTTGCAGAAGAGAACTTCGGGTCGACCATCCACGTGCCTGCTTCGATGATCGGCTCGGCCCGCTGCTTTGCCCTGCATGTCCGCGGCGACAGCATGATCAACGCCGGCATCCTCGATGGCGATGTGGCGGTGATAGAGCAGAAGCAGGTCGCCGAGGATGGCGATATTGTTGTCGCCATGATAGAGGATGCGGTAACCCTCAAGCGCTTCTTCAAGGAAAAGGGAAGAATCAGGCTGGCACCCGAGAACTCGGCATACAGCCCGATCTTTACCCAGGACGTGCGGGTGCTGGGCAAGCTCCGCGGCATCGTTCGCACCTACTAGGCCAGCCGCGTGCATCCAGTCTACACGATAGGCGGACCCGAACTGGGGCGCCGCAATGACTTTGTCCGCCAGCTCAGGTCGGGCTGCGCAGCCGCCTGGCACGGTGAACCGGAAGAGCACCGGCTCTACGCCTACGAGACTCCCGTATCGTCGCTGCTCGACATTCTGATGAACGGCTCGCTGTTCTCGTCGGGAAAATTCGTGCAGTACCTGGGCGCCGACCAGATCAAGGCCAAGGCCGATGTGCAGGCACTTGTGGCGTATGCCGGGAACCCGGCCACCGATACCGTACTCGTACTGGTCGCCGACGGCCTCGGCGTCGACAAGGTGATAGAGGAAGCCATACCCAAGGATGCCAGGAAGATATTCTGGGAGCTTTCCGGCGCCGAGATGGAGCGCTGGGTGCGCGACTACTTCCAGAGCCAGGACATCCGCGCCGACGATGGCGCCATCGAGGCCATACTCGATCTGGTCGAGAGCAATACCGAGGCCCTGAAGACCGAGTGCTCCCGCCTCGCGCTGTTCTTTCCCGGTGGTTCGACGCTGGCCGAGGACGATGTCGAGCGCTACATAGCGCACAACCGCGCGGAGGACGCCTTCAGCCTCTTCGACCGTATGGCGTCGGGAACGTTCGAACAGTCGCTCGAGACACTGACGGCGATTCTGGCCGAACACGACGGAGCCGGCGTCGGCTTGCTGGCGGGTCTGCTCTGGTCATTCAGGCGGCTGGCCGCGCTCCACCGGGCCATCGCCGGCGGCGATGGCTACGAACAGGCGGCGCGCGGGCTCAGAATCACCAGGCGCTCGGCGCTGGCGAGCTACGATGCGGCGCGGAGGCGCTGGCCCCCAGAAACCTGCCAGCGGCTGGTCGCCTTTGGCGTCGAGGCCGACGCCCGGCTCCGGGCGATGGGCCAGGTCAACGAGCGCGTACTGCTTGAGCTCTTCGTGTACGCCTGCGTCGTCGCCAAAGGCCCCGTATCGCTGGGCGCCCCGTTCGCGGGCTGACAGCGCTCCGGACGGGCTCAATCCGACCTTCGTGCCCACTCCAGGAACTCGAAGCGCATGCGATAGTGCTTGCGAACCAGCAGGATGCTGGCCTCGACATCGACTGACATGCCCACCAGTATCAAGGCTCCATCCCGATAGCCATAGGCGATGGTCGATGTCAGCGAGCTGACGAAAGGTGGCGGCCGCATCCATCGCTGTGTCGCCGACATCGCCGCCCCGCTGTTCGAGAATCTTGCAACGCCCTCGACAGGCCCTCCATCGGTCTTGATCGTGTATGGAATATCCACGAAGCTCCCGGCCAGGCGCGCGGTTCCGAGCGTGACGACCGGCGCATACTTCGGATCGAACGGCGTGGCATCGAAGCCCGGAGGCGGACCGCCGGGAGTCGCCGCCCCGCCGGATGTCTCGGCATCACCCTGTCTGGCATATCGCTTGCGCCACTGGTCGCTCGTGTCCTTGCCATTCTTCTGAGCTCCGACCACGATGATACGGGAGTTGGCGCCCGTCCCTTCAACGCGCGTTTCCCCGCGCTCGAGCGAGACCACGTTTCCTGTCGCATCCAGCTCCTCGATGAAGGCAATCGTATGCACCGGGCTGTAGAGCCGCGCCAGTCCGAAGGCCATGGTCGCTGACGACCACCACGACGGCGTCTGCTCCTGCCAGGAATCGGCGGAGGCCATCATGGTTCCCACTGATACGGCAAGCAAAAATGCCGATACTCTAAGGCGAAGCATCAGTACTCCTTTACATGACAAGGGACAACCATGGTAGAATATATTGAAATCTGGCCCGCCGCGTCTTGTGTGAACGTGAACTCGGTGAAGGCAACTTGGGTGGTACTCTAGAGTCATGCGCACTGAAGATACGAACGACGAGCGCAGAATGTTGTGGGGACAGGCATCTGCTGAAGATCGCCTTGCCTTGTCCCGGACATTGCTTTCAATCATGAAAGACGGTGTCTTCTTCGCCGACAGCCAGCTCTGCATCCGATATGCCAACTCGGCCTTCTCGATGGCCGGCAACCTGGCTGCTTTTGGCGACGAGCCCCCGACGCTCGAAGAGCTCTACCCCGAACCGATGAATGACAAGCCGCTTGCCAACCTGAAGGCGGCACTCGAGACGGTCGGATACTGGTCCGGAGAGCTGACACGAACCCAGGATTCGGCTCATCCGATCATAGAAGAGCTGCGCATCGCGGTGGCCCCGGACGCGGGCACCGAAGCCCCGACAGGCGCTGGTCCCCGCTATGTTGGCGTCATTCGGGATGTTACCAATGAGCGCGAGGCTCTGGAACGTCTTGCCTGGACACGCAACCATGATGAACTGACCGGGCTGCCGAACCGCACGCTGTTCTCCGCCGCGGTCGACTCGGTTATCAATAGAAGCGACGCCAAGAACGCGTACATGGTCGTCGTCACCGCCGACATAGACGATTTCAAGCGCTACAACACCGATTACGGCCACGATTGCGGTGATCGCATACTGCGGGCGGTCGGCAAGCGCGTTGCCGGCACCGTGCGCGCCGGCGACATCAGCGCGCGTACCGCCGGTGATGAGTTCAGCGTACTGATGCCGATTCGATCGCCGGAGGAGGCGCCCGATGCCGCCGCGAGGGTGATGTCGGCCTTCGACGAGTCGATACGCATCGACGAGCACATATTCCCCATCAGGGCCAGCCTGGGCGTGGCTCTGTGGCCGCGCGATGGCGGAACGGCCGCTGACCTGCTGGCCGCCGCCGATGTGGCGATGCAGGCATGCAAGGAGACCGGCAGGAACGGAACCTGCGTGTTTCATCCGGACATGTACAAGAACCTCCGCGGCCGGACATCACTCGAGGCCGACCTCAAGCTCGCGATAGACACCGGCCTGCTCTCCGTGCACTACCAGCCGGTTGTCAGGATTTCGACCGGCACGATCGAGAGCGTCGAGGCGCTGGTCAGGTGGAATGATCCGCTCAGGGGCGATGTCGATCCGAACAATTTCATACCGCTGGCCGAAGAGACCGGCCTGATCGTGAAGCTCGGCGAGCTGGTGATGCGTTCGGCCTGCAGACAGGGCGGCGCCTGGTCCAGGAAGGAAGGCCCCACCTTCAAGGTCGCGGTCAATGTCTCGCCGGTCCAGCTCGAGCGCCCCGAGTTCCCCGCGATGATCGCCGACATACTGCAGTCGACGGGGCTGCAGCCCGAGAACCTGATAGTGGAAATAACGGAGAGCGTGCTGCTGGAACGCCTCGATGACGCGGCGCTCGGACTTGCCAGACTCAAGGCCCTGGGCGTTTCGCTGTCGGTTGACGATTTTGGCACCGGGTATTCATCGCTTTCATACCTCAAGAACCTTCCCATCGACATCGTGAAGATCGACCGCGAATTCGTCAAGGACATTGAAGCATCGAGCCCCGCGATGGAAATTGTCGGCGGCATCATCGGCCTTGCGCACCGCATGGGCCTGACGGTCGTGGCCGAAGGCGTCGAGACCGCCGAGCAGTTCTACCTGCTCAAGTCACTCGAGTGCGATCATGCCCAGGGCTTCCTGTTCAGCCATGCCCTGCCAGCGATGGAGCTGGAGGGACGCTACATGACCAGAGGTGGCGGTTCGCGGTATTCGAATTTCCTGTTCAGGCAGTAGCGGTTAGAAGCCAGAGACGCGGTTGCGTCCATGGCGCTTCGACATGTACAGGAACTGGTCGGCCCGCTCGACCAGGCCTTCGAGCGTGTCGCCTTCCTGCAGACCCGCGACGCCGATGCTGATGGTGATGGTCCAGGGCACCTCGGCGAATTTGATGGCGGCGACGCCATCACGGATCCTGTTGGCTATGAATTGCGTTATTTCCGGTGTCGATTGTACCAGATAAACTATGAATTCCTCACCGCCATAGCGGCCGGCCGTGTCGCTGGTTCGTATGAATGATTGAATCGAGGTGGCGACGCCCTTCAGCACCGCATCGCCAACGGCATGCCCGAGCGTATCATTGACCCGCTTGAAGTGATCGATATCGATCATCAGCACATGAAGCTGTTCCTTGTACCTGGTGGCGCGCGCGAACATCTGTGTCGCCGTCTGGGCCAGGTATCTTCTATTGTACAGGCCGGTCAGCGTATCGCGGAAGGACAGATTCCACAGCTCCCGGTTCTCCGCCATCAGTGATTTGGTGCGCTCGTCGCTTGGCGCGACATCGGCGCGCACGGCCAGGCCGGTCAACAGAGCCGCAATGCCGGCTATGCCCAGGATGCTGCCGTGTTCCAGGCTTATCGGCATGCGGGCCAGCGCCAGCAGCCCGGCCATCAGCAGCAGGGCACCGGGAACGGAAACCGCAAGGATACGGGGCCGGTTCCACATGGTCAGCGCATACAGCACCATGCCGGGCACGAGCAGGTACGGCTCCAGCCCAGCCAGCAGGTCCAGGCACGAGAGCACCAGGGTTCCGCCGAGTATCAGTCCCGACAGGACGCCATGCTGCCGAGCGGGCTTGAGGAGCCTGATCCGTCTTCCACGGTATCGCCAGGGCACGAGCAGCACGAGCCCCACGGCGAGGCACAGGCCCGGCGCGGCAATCCGGCCCAGCCAGACGGCGGGCCTGATGCCCGAGGCCTCCGACAGAAGCGCCCGGGCAAGCAACACCGCGGGAAAGGCGACCGCCAGCGCCGGAAGGAACAACCTGCCGTCAGCCACGCGGCCTTTGACCGGTACGCTCTGCCTGTCATGTACAACGTTCTGTGCGCACATTACGCTACGGTTCCCCATTCCCGGGCGATGAAACTGGCCGCGCCGCAATGACTGAGTATAGTGGATATTCCGTCCAATAGCCAATTCGCTACATCAGGTTTGCCGGGTTCAGGCCCTCAAGCTCGGGTACCACAAACAGGCCATCCTTGCGCACCAGCTTGCCGTCGAGCCATATCTCACCGCCGCCGAACTCCGGCGTCTGTATCAGCACGAGATCCCAGTGCACGGCCGAGCGGTTGCCGTTGAAGCAGTCGTCGTAGCTGTTGCCCGGCGTGAAGTGTATCGAGCCGGAGATTTTCTCGTCAAACAGCGTTTCCTTCATCGCCCTGGTAATGTATGGGTTGACGCCGAAGGCGAACTCGCCCACGTAACGGGCACCTTCATCGGTATCCAGGATGCGGTTGATGCGTGCCTCATCGTTGCTCGTTGCCTTGATGATCTTGCCACCCTTGAACTCGAAGCGGATGTTCTCGAAGGTGAAGCCGTCGTGTTCGCTCGGCGTATTGTAGCTGATGACCCCGTGTACGGAGTCGCGGACCGGCGCGGTATAGACCTCGCCGTCGGGAATGTTCATCGTGCCGTCGCACTTGATCGGAGGCAGGCCCTTGATGGAGAACGACAGATCGGTACCCGGACCGACGATGTGAACCTTGTCGGTCCTGGCCAGGTACTGCACGAGCGGATCCATCGCCTTGGACATGCGGGCATAGTCCATCGTGCATACGTTGAAGAAGAAATCCTCGAAGGCCTCCTCGCTCATCGAGGCCATCTGCGCCATCGCGGGGCTGGGGAAACGGAGCACGACCCAGCGCGTGCCGGGCAGTCTCGTCTCGATGTGTACCTTCTTCCAGATGTTCCTGTTGTAGAGATCGAGCTCGCGGCCGGACAGGTCGGACCAGGCGGACAGGTTCCGCCAGGCGTTGAAACCGATGAAGCAATCCATTTCCTTCATGCGCGCCTGCTCGAATTGGGCCTGCAACTCCACCTGTTCCGCGGGCGCATTCTTGAGCAGCGCGCGGTCGAGCGATTTGTCGCGCAATGATACGAAGGCGCGCCCTCCGGCGGCGTGTATGGCCCTGACGAGGGCGCTGTCGAAGGCCGGCTCAATGCCGGTGTCCTGGACGAGTACATTGTCTCCGGGCTTCACGCCGACGGAATAGGTAACCAGTATCCGGGCAAGCTTCTCTAAACGGGTGTCGAGCATCGGGTTCTCCTTTTTCGCGCGGCAGTATAGCACACCGCCTCAATTCGATGAGAAGGGGGTTCGCCGTTGCTGCGGGGCGCAACCGGCATTCATTCGTGGAACAGGGCCTCCAGGTCTTCCGGTATGAGCCTGTCCAGGCCGGGCACCACGAGGTGGGCCGCCGCGAACGAGGCTCCAACACCCACCGCCTTCATGTCGGCCAGCCGGATCGCATCGATGCCGGCCTGGGCATCCTCAATGCCGACGCAATCGCCGCGATCGACCCCGAGTGCCTCGGCGACCGACAGGAACAGCTCCGGGTCGGGCTTGGGCCGGGCGGTGGCAGGATTGCCCACGGCATCGAACATCGTGTCCAGACCAAGGCGGGCGAGCACCTCGGTGGCATTGCGCGACGCCGATGCCAGTCCGATGCCGATGCCCCGATGCTTCAATGCCGCAAGGAGGCGTATCGCGCCAGGGAGTGCGTCATCGGGCGTCAATGCCGACAGGGACTCGACATAGTAGCGGTTCTTGCGCTCCGCAAGCTCCTGTCGCCGTTCGGCCGGCAGCGTCACCGCGGCCGGGCCCAGCACAAGCTCCAGCGACTCCATTCTGCTGCGCCCCTTGACCAGCTCCAGGACACGATCATCCAGCGCCAGGTTCAGCTCCGCGGCAAGCCTCCGCCAGGCGCGCTCATGCAGCATGGCGGTATTGGCTATTACCCCATCAAGATCGAAGATGACGGCACGGCAGCGAGGCCGCAGATCGACTCTGACCATCTGGCCCGCATCCAATTCCAGATGCTCATGTCCGTGGAGCAGACGCAGTGTGCCGCTGCCGCGCCATCGATATTCCGCTTCGGTCCGGCCGATGGCGACATCGAGCGCGCCGCCCCGCAACGAAAGGCTGAACGCAAGGCGCCGGATACCCTCCGGCAGTCGGGGAGCCAGGCGATACCCGTCGGAGTCGTCTTGGAAGCCGGCGAACCCATAGACGAGCGACGACCAGGATCCGCCCATCGCGGCGATATGCACCCCGTGCTCGGCGTTGCCATGCAGATCGTCCAGATCCATCCTGACCGTCTTCTGAAAATACTCCCACGCACGGTCCAGATGGCCCGCCCGCGCGGCCGCGACGCTCATCGCGCATGGAGACAGGGATGAATCACCGGTCGTCAGCGGCTCATAGAACGCGAAGTCACGCTTCAGCTGCGCCAGCGCGAATTCGGAGCCCAGGAGCGACTCCGCAAGCAACAGGTCCGGCTGCTTGAGCACACGCTTGCGGTAGATGGCCAGCGGATGAAAGTGCAGGAGCAGGGGGTACTGGTCGGCCGGGGTGCCGGCGAAGTCCCAGGGTTCGCGGTCCATGAATGAGTCGTCCTGGGCGATGACGCCGGTCGCGGCGTCCAGAGGAATACGCATGGCTTCGGCGGCCCGCAGCCAGGCCGCCGGCTCCTCCGGCAGCAATCCAAGCCGATCACGCACACAGGCAACGACCGCCGCTGTCTCGCGGCTCATCCGTTCCACAAGGGCAGCGGCCGCCCGGAGGTTGTAGCGGGCCATCAGGTTGGTATAGGCATTGTTGTTGACAAGCGCACTGTACTCGTCAGGACCGGTCACCTCATCGATCCTGAACTGCCCATCGGCGCCGTAATGCCCCACATCCAGCCATAGCCGTGCCGTCTCCACCAGGATGTCGGCGCCGCCGCCGGACAGGAAATTCTCGTCGCCGGTCGCCTTCGCGTAACGGATCACCGCATAGGCTATGTCCGCGTCGATGTGGTATTGGGCGGTGCCAGCCGGGTAATACGCGCTGGTCTCATACCCCGATATGGTCCTCCAGGGGAACAGGGCACCGCTTGCATGCCCCAGCTCCCGGGCGCGGACACGTGCCTTGTCCAGAATGGCGGCCCGATGGTCCAGCAGGGCGCGGGCAACGCGGGGTACGGTATATCCCAGCATCGGCAGCAGGTACGCCTCGGTATCCCAGAAGCAGTGGCCCTCGTAGCCTTCGCCGGTCAGGCCCTTGGCCGGGACATTCGTGATGCCGTCCCGGCCCGCCGCCTGGTAGACATGGAACATGTTGAAGCGAATGGCGGACAGCAGTCCCGGCTCCGCATCCAGGTCGATGCCGGCGCGCTCCCAGAAAGCGGCCAGTTCCCGCTCATGTTCGCCGAGCAGCGGGTCGAAACCCCGCGTCTCCGCTTCGGCCACGTCGTCCAGCGCCGCCGCCAGATCCGCCGGCCCGCCGCCATCTGCGGGCTCCGCGAAGGCGGCACCGCACCGGCGGTCGCGGCGGTATGCTACATGGCGGACCACGACGAGTTCGTCTCCATCGGCCAGGGCAGCCTGGACATCGGTTGCAAGCGTCGGGAAGGGCTCGTCACGGGCCGGATCGGCGAGGCCCGTGGCGCGGAGCACGGAGGACCGGCCGGGAGCGGTGCGAAGCTCGGCCGTGCACCGGCTCGCCACGGCCAGGCTGAGCCGCGAAGAGACGGTACGCAACGTTGCCGCCGCGACCGCACGCATGGCATCGGCGGTCTCTACCGTGTATGGCGGGGATCCGAGTTTCGAGCCGACACGCGGATCGTCTGCCACCCCACGGTTTGCCGGCCTCGTCGACAGGCTCGCGCGCACGAGGACCGAACCGCCGCCGACCACACGTATGCGCAGGCGGAAGGACGCCAGCCCCGGACGCGCCAGGGACACGAAGCGCTCCGAGCGCATCACCACGACGCGCCCGTCAGGCAGCCGCCATCGCAGGCTCCGCTGCAGCAGACCCCGGAGCAGGTCCAGCCTGCGGCCCGATGTTTCCTCGCTTCCATCGATGCCGACGGTCAGCCCGTCTATGATGATGCGGAATGCGGCCGGATCGGGCAGCCTGACGATGGTCTCGTGATAGCGGGCATAGCCGAACGCCGACTCTCCGTAGGCGATAGGCGCGCGCTCGAAGAATCCATTGACATAGGCGCCGCCTTCACCGCGCAGCTCCGCCCCCTCCTCGGAGGCTCCACGGACACCCAGATATCCGTTCGACAGCGCGAACAGACTCTCGGGAGCCTTTCGTACCGGCCCGCACCGCGCGCCGGACTCCGCGTCGAAGCAGCCGTCAATGATGTCCCATTCCGGATCGGCCCGGTCCGGCGTCATAGTCCAGAACCCTCGCGCGAGCCGCCCGGCGCGTCTGGCGCGCCCCGTGCCGCGGCGCACGACTCCCGCACAGACAGCCTGGTCGCCATCACGATGCGTCGTGGAGACGGTTCAACTCCGTGTATCAGGTCGACGATCATCTCGGCCGCCCGCTCGCCGAGCGCCGCCGCCGGCAAGGTCACCGTCGTCAGCGAAGGATGCACATAGCGGCTCGGAAAATCGTCATCGAATCCGACGATGGAGACGTCGCGAGGCACCCGCAGACCGGCTTCGCGAATGGCCCGCATCGCGCCATAGGCGATCGCGTCGTTGCCGGCGAAGACGGCACTCGGACGCCCGGCGAGCGACAGCAGCTCGGCCATCGCGGCACGTCCCGATTCCTCGCTGAAATCGGCCCACCGTATGGGCGCATCCTGCTCCGGAATGCCGGCTTCCCGCATCGCGGCGCGAAAACCGGACAGGCGCTCCCTGGCGGCGTGGTAGCCCACGGGGGCATGCACGATCATGCCGATCCGCCGGTGCCCGAGCCCGGTCAGATAGGCCGCCGCCGCCCTGGCCGACGACTCGTTGTCTATGTCGATCTGGAAAGCGTCCCCACGCACGGTTCCGATGACCAGCGCCGGAATGGCCGCCTCGGCCAGTTCGGGGATGCCGGCATCATCCTCCAGCGTGTTGGTGACGATGACGCCATCGGCGCCCGCCTCCCGGACCAGCGAGGCTATCGACGCTCCATGCGCTCCGCACGGCACGAGCACGAAGCCGCAGCGCCGGCGGTTCAGTACGGGGGCGATGCCCTCGATCAGCCGTAGAATGTAGGCATCTGAATAGATGGAGTCGGAATGGCGTACCGCGAGGGCAACGGTATGCCTGGAGCGCTTGGCGAGGCGGACGGCTTCCTCGTCCCTTTGGTAGCCGAGTTCGGCCGCGGCCTCGAGCACACGGTTGCGCGTCTCTTCCGGAATCACCTTGCCCGGCGTGTCGTTGATGACGAACGACACCGTCGTCCTCGAGACACCCGCGGCCTGGGCGACGTCCAGTGCGGATACCGTCTTCTTCTTCATTGCACTATTCCTTGACCGATCCCGCGAGCACGCCGCGCACGAAATATTGCTGCAGCGCGAAGAACACGACCAGCGGCAGCGCCATCGAGACGAAGGCCGCCGCGGTCAGGTACTCCCAGCCACCGCCATACGAGTTTATCATGTTCGCAATGGTTACCGTCATGGGAGCCACATCGGGAGTGCCTCCCAGATAGATCAGCGCGACCAGCAGGTCATTCCACACCCACATGAACTGGAAGATGCCCAGCGACGCTATGGCAGGCAGCGATGTCGGCACCACGAGACGGAAGAAGACCGTGGCGTGGGATGCCCCGTCAATGAATGCCGATTCCAGCATCGAGCGGGGCAGCTGCTCCATGAAGTTCCGGAGCAGGTATATCGAGAACGGCAGGCCATAAGCCGTGTGCGCCAGCCACACTGCCGGAAAGCTGCCGGTGATGCGCAATCGATTGAACATCGTCAATACCGGAATCAGCGTTACCTGTATCGGCACCGCTATCAACCCAATGACGACGAGGTATATGACATCCTTCCTCTTGAAATCCATCCAGGCAAAGGCGTAGGCCGCGTAGGCGGCAATGCATATCGGTATCAGTGTTCCCGGTATCGCGACCATCAGGCTGTTCAGGAAACTCGTGCCCATGTTGGCCCTGGACAGCACGCTCGCATAATTGTCCAGCGTGAATCGAAGCGGGGTCCGGAATGCCTCCCACCAACCGCTCAGCGCTATCAGGTCCTTGGGCCGGAACGAGCTGACGAGCAGCCCCAGCGTAGGCAGCATCCAGACCGCGCAGATGATGAAGACAAAACCATTGAGGGTGGTCCGCGATATGATTCGACGGAGGCCGCCGGAAATGTGCGGACTAGCCATGGGTCTTCCTTCCCTCTTTGAAGCGCCTGATGTTCATCGCCACCACCGGCACCACCGCGACCAGCAGCAGCATGGCTATGGCGCTGGCCCGGCCGAAGTTTCGATAATTGAAGAGTTCCTTGTACATGCGGTTGGCAATCACCTCGGTGCCAAGCGCTCCGTTGGTCATCACGTAGACAATGTCGAATATCTTGAGCACGTTGACCATCAGGGTAGTCGCGACAACGGCGATCGTCGGTGCCGCGAGCGGCAGGATGATGCGGAAGAAGACCTGGACCTCACCGGCCCCATCGATGCGGGCCGCCTCCAGCAACTCTACCGGTATGCCCTTCAGCCCGGCCGACAGAATGACCATCGCGAAACCGGTCCACATCCATATTCCCACCACGATCAGCGACGCGTTGTTGGTTCCTTTGTCAAACAACCAGGCCTTGGGCTGGAAACCCGGCGACAGGGCGCTGAGCACCGCATTGACGGTGCCTATCTGCGGCTGGCCGGCCGGACGATATTCGAACATGAATTTCCAGATGATGCCGGCTGCCACAAACGAAATGGCCATCGGTATGAATACCGCGGCTTTGGCCGCCTTCTCCCATCTGATACGGTCGGACAGCAGCGCCAGCAGTAGTCCGAAGCCCAGCGTGCCGATCGTAAAGAAGACGAGCCACAGCAGGTTGTTCCTCAGAACCACCAGCATGCCCTGATCGGTAAACACATGCATATAGTTCTGCAAGCCCACAAACGCGGTGGACTTGGCATTCTCGAACGACAGCACCAGCGTCGTCACGATTGGATAGACCAGGAGTGCCGCCAGTATCGCCAGGGAAGGTGCTATCCAGAGCCATGGCCGCAACGCTCCTCGTCCATGCCGCATCGCCCGCTCGACCATATAGATATAGGCCGCAAGCACTGCCGGAACCGCAAGGATCGCCGCGATCAGGGAAATCAGTCTCATCCAGCACCTCCCCATGGCGCGGCTCCGTGGTGCTGGAACCGCGCCGGCACATGCTACTTCGCGTACGCGTCCGCGCGAACCTTGTCCAGGTCTGCAAGAATCCTGTCCAGCGATGCGGGATCGTTGATGAACGACAGTATGGCCGCCCAGAACGCCTCGTTCATCGCTCCCGGCATCATGTCGGAGGCATCGAACACGACGATATCCGACTGGTTCAGGATGCTCGCCGCTTCCCTGGTCAGGTCATCGCCATATGCGCTCAGCGGCACGGTGCGATTGGTCGAAAGAGCGCCCGTTGCAGCCCAGTACGACTGGCCTTCGGCCGAGGCCAGGAATTGCAGGAACTCGGCGGCGGCCTTGGAGGGTTTCAGCGCGACTACGCAGTCTCCGGCGCCTTCGACCGCCTTGGCATACCTGGGATCGATGGACGGGAACCCAAAGAACGCATAATCCTTGCCTGCCTGCAGCGCGGGGAACTGCTCCTTGATGAAGCCCTGTATGAAACTGGCCTGCTGATGGAACACGGCCTTGGGCGGATTCTGGAACAGTGGCGCATGGGCGGAACCAAAGCCAGTGGACAGGATGTACTGCTTGCCGCCATAGGCCATGGCCGGATTGCCGACAATCGTGCCAAAGTACTCAAAGGCCTTCCTGACCTCCGGACTCGTCCACGCAAGCCGGCCCTCGTACCAGTCCTTGTAGGCCTTGGGACCATTGAGCCTCAGGAAGATGTTCTCCACCCAGTCGGTGCCAACCCAGCCGGAGGCGGCCCCGCTTTCGACACCGATGGCCCAGGGTGCCATGCCGGCCGCCACGATCTTCTTTGAAACGGCATCGAGTTCCGTCCAGGTCTTGGGCAGCGCTATGCCGAGTGACTTGACAGTAGCCGGGTTGTACCAGACCAGCCCCTTGATCGCCGCCTTGATGAACACGCCGTACAGCTTGCCGTCGACGGTGCCCTGATCGATCCATCCCTGGGAGAAGTCTTTTCTGAACGACGACATGTCATACACCCCGCCCAGATCGACCAATTTGCCCTCGCGGGCCAGCTCGACCATGGTACCGGGATTGGGCAGTATCGCGATATCGGGTGGATTGCCGGCCTGCACCCGAGCGGTCAGAATCGCGTTGATGTCACGCGTCCCTTCGAACTGCACCTTGATGCCGGTGCGGCGCTCGAATTCCGCGGCAATCTTCTGCGTAAAGACCTGGGCCTCCTGGTCACCCCACACGGCTATCACCGACAGCGATGCCGGCGATCCCGCAGTCTCCTTGCCGCCCATCGCGAATACGACTCCCGCGACACAGGCCGCGAGCATGACAAACGACAGAATCCGTTTCATCAGGAACCTCCCCACTACAGAGTTGGCACGAATGGTGTTGAACTTCGTATTACTAACACGTGCTACTAATGAATCGTATAACGGTATCGACGAAAACGCAAGCGAAAACGTGATGTAGTTCCTCGAACCTTGTTACGCCATCCAGAAGCTGCTGCCTCTAGTATGCCGGCTTCGAGGCCCCTACCACCCAGAGTGTCCGGTGATGGACCGATGCAAGGTTCGAGAAACTACCTTTGATTTGCGCCTTGCCAGCCTATCGGATATACTGATTCAGCATTTCGGCAAGGCTATGTATCACAGCCATGTTTGGCACTTTTGAGGAGATACCACGTGTTTCAGAAGCAACTCATGATGCGCCGTGTCCTGTACGCCCTCGCGCCGATCGCGGCACTGGGGGTGTGGTTGTATGGCCCGCGCGTGCTGGCTACCCTGGCTGTCAGCCTCGGCGTAGGTATTCTGGTCGAGTATCTGTTCGAGAAGCGCAAGGGCGGCAAGGTCAGCGAGGCCGTGCTGGTTTCCGCGACCCTGTTTGCCATGTCGATGCCGCCGGCCGTGCCGCTCTGGATCGTTGCCATCGGCATCGCCTTTGCGGTGTTCATGGCAAAAGAGGTCTACGGCGGGTTCGGGCGCAACATATTCAACCCGGCCATAGCGGGCCGCCTCTTCGTCTACATATCATTCGCGAGCGTGCTGGGCGGCTCGTTCTTTGTACCCGGTGGGTTCGGCGGAGCGGCCGGGTCACTGTTTGGCAGACCCGATGTGCTGACGTCGGCATCACCGCTGGCGCTCATGCGTACCGGAGCGCCGGTGCCGATCATCAACCTGCTGCTGGGCAACCGGATTGGCTCGATCGGGGAGTCGAGCGTCATCCTGATCGTGCTCGCGGCGATATACCTGATAGCGACGAAGACCGCCCAGTGGCGTCTGATCGTCTCGACGGCGATTGGCGGTACCGTCATGGCGGCGGCACTGCTCCTTGCAGGTTCGCCCAAGGCCCTGCCGATGGAAAGCCTCCTCGGCGGCAGCTTCCTGTTCGTGGCCGTGTTCATGGCGACCGACCCCGTGTCTGCCCCGAAGAAGCCGCTGGCGCAATGGCTCTATGGATTGATGATAGGCATGGTCATCATCATCATCAGGACCTTCAGCCTGTTCCCGGAGGGCACCAGCTTTGCGCTGCTCCTGGGCAACACCTTTGCCAGCCTCTATGACAAGCTGGTCACCGACGCCGCCAAGCGCAAGGCGGCCCGGATTGCCCACGCACCGGCGGCGGGCGGCCAGGAGGCGTCAAAATGAAGAAAGACTCGATGCTGTACGTGGTGGTATTCACGTTCATCGTATGCGCGGCCTTCGTGTTCGTGCTCGCGCTGGCCAACCAGGGCACCAAGGACATGGTCACGGCCAACAGGGAATTCGCCATCCAGTCCGCGGTGCTCGGCGCCTTCGGCATTCCGTTCGCCGACAAGGCGGACGCCGCTGCCAAGTACCAATCGATGGTTCAGAAGGTGGCCGTGACGCCGCCGCAGTCATGGAAGGCAACAATCGATGGCCAGCAGTACCTGGCGGTCGAGCAGTCAGGGCCAGGGCTCTGGGGCACGATCACCGTGATTCTGGCTGCGCAGCCCGATGGCGGGCGTGTCCGCGGCATCAGGGTGGTGTCCCAGAACGAGACACCAGGGCTCGGCGGACGCATCGAAGAGGCATGGTTCATCGGCCAGTTCGCCGGTGAGCGTACCGCCGGCGGCAAACTGGTCATGAAATCAGGCGCGGAGGCTACCGGCGGAGCCGATACCGACAAGGAGAACGCCATCGTCGACGGCATATCCGGCGCGACCAGAACCAGCCAGTCATTCGGCATCATCGTCAACGCCGGACTGGCCCGCATCATGGCTGGAGGCACGCAATGAGCAATTCCAAGGTTATGACCGTCCTCAGGGCCAACCTGTGGACCAATAATCCAATATTCATACAGATACTGGGCATCTGCTCGACTCTGGCGGTGACCAACAACCTTCGCAATACGCTGATCATGACCGTCGGCGTCACGCTGGCGACCGGACTGTCGAGCATGACGCTCTCCGCTCTCAAGGACCTGATTCCCCGCAAGGTGCGGATGATCATCCAGGTTGTCGTCATGTCGTTCTACGTCATCCTGATAGACATTCTGCTGCGGGCCTACCTGCCCGATGTCTCCAAGCAGCTCGGCCCTTACGTCGGCCTGATCATAACGAACTGCATCCTGATGGGCCGTGCCGAGGCCTTTGCCCAGGCAAACAGGCCGCTCCTGTCGCTGTGGGACGGACTGACCAGCGGACTGGGCTACATGGCGGTGCTGATGGCCATAGCAGTCGTGCGTGAGCTATTGGGCTTCGGCTCGCTGTTTGGCATACGGGTGATGCCGCAGGGCTTCGTCACCTGGACCATCATGATCATGGCGCCCAGCGCGTTCTTTCTGGTCGCGATGGTCATGTGGTGGGCCAAATCGGTCCAGGCCAGGAACACGGCCGGCGCCAAACCGGCCGCCAAGGAGGCAGGCAAATGACACCGCTCATCAACCCGATCACGCTGTTCTTCGCTTCGATATTCACCAGCAACATCCTTTTGTCGAATTTCCTCGGCACCTGCTCCTTCATATCGATTTCGAAGGACTGGAAGAGTGCCTTTGGGCTGGGCATGGCTGTCATGGTCGTCATGACCATAACGACCGCGATCAGCTGGCTCGTGCTGACCTATGTGATCACGCCGCTGGGCCTCGAATACCTGTCGTTCATCGTGTTCATCGTCGTGATAGCCGCGGTCGTACAGATTCTGGAGATGGTGATAGACAGGACCAGTCCGGCGCTCTACCTGAGCCTGGGCATATTCCTGCCGCTGATCACCGTGAACTGCGCCATACTCGGCGCGATACTGTTCATGCAGATCAGGAATTATGGCTTTGTGCAGTCGGTCGCGTTCGGCGCCGGTTCGGGCGCGGGCTGGTGGCTTGCAATGATGCTGCTGTCCGCCATACGCGAGCGCACCGACAAGAGCCCGGTTCCCGCCGGCCTCAAGGGCGCTGGCATAACGATGATTACCATTGGCTTCATGGCCATGGCCTTCATAGGCTTCTCCGGCATGATAGCGGTGCAATAAGGAGGCGAGCGTGAATCCCATACTGCTTGGCCCGCTCGTCGTTGCGGGATCCGCATCCATTCTGGCGCTCGTCATTGCGCTCGTCGACCAGGTCGTCAACAACTATGGCGATGTGTCGATTGACATAAACCATGGCAAACGAAGCTACACCGTCAAGGGCGGCTCCGCGCTGCTGGGCACGCTGGCTTCCCAGGGCATCTTCGTGCCGTCGGCCTGCGGCGGCCGCGGTTCGTGCGGAGCCTGCAAGGTGCGCGTGCTGTCCGATGTCGGGCCGGTCTTGCCGACGGAGACGCCCTACCTGACGCCCCAGGAGCTGGCGAACAATGTCCGGTTGTCATGCCAGGTCAAGCTCAAGAAGGACATCGCCATAGAGCTTCCCGAAGAGCTGTTCAGCGTCAAGAAGTTCAAGGCCACCGTCGAGAGCATCAAGGACCTCACCTACGACATAAAGGAAACGGTCTTCAGGCTGCAGGACCCCAAGGCCATCGAGTTCAAGAGCGGTCAGTACGTGCAGATCGTCGTGCCTCCGTATGGCGACATCAAGGAAAGCGTGCAGCGCGCATACTCCATGTCATCGCGACCATCGGACGATGGCCACGTGGAGCTGCTGATTCGCCTCGTGCCGGGTGGCATCGCGACCACGTACGTGCACAAGATGCTCAAGCAGGGCGACACCGTCGAACTGGTCGGCCCCTTTGGCGAGTTCCGCGTTCACGACACCCCGGCCACGATGGTCTGCGTCGCGGGCGGTTCGGGCATGGCGCCATTCAAGAGCATGTTCTACGACATGCACGAGCGCAACACCTTCCCGGAGAAGGACATCTGGTACTTCTTCGGCGCCAGGACAACGCGCGACATGTTCTACCTCGATGAACTGCGCGCGCTCGAGAAACAGTGGCCCCGCTTCCACTTCGTGCCGGCGCTGTCCGAGCCGAAACCCGAGGAAAACTGGACGGGCGATGTCGGCCTGATTACCGATGTGCTCGACCGCTACATCAAGGACAAGGTCGGCGCGACCAGGGGCCTGGAAGGCTACCTGTGCGGCAGTCCCGGCATGATCAACGCGTGCATAGCGGTAATGTCGAAGAATGGCATCACCGAGTCGAACATCTACTACGACAAGTTCGCCTGACAGGCCATCGGAGGATACATGAAGAACACGCAAGCGGAGAAGGACGCGTACGAGCAGATGCGGCCAGGTGTCATCACTGCCCAGGGCTTCCTGGGCAACGACGCGCGAAGCCTTGCCGACATCGTTGAGGCCGACATCGAGGCATGGAGACGGGCAGGTACCGACCCCGACACGGCCGCAACCTTCCTGGAACGACTGCGGGACCTTGGGCAGAAAGGGCTGGGCGAGCCGACCGGCATCGATGGACGCTGGGTGGTCACAACAGGAGATGCCCGAGGCGTGCTGCCCTGTCCTTTCCATGATGGAACCTTTCACAAGAACTCGATCGAGGCCGTCGACGAGAAGACGGGCAAGCGGATCATCTATTCTGACCTCTCGATACACCTGTTGCGCGAACATCGCTTCTGCCAGGGCACAGGAAGCCCGTTCAGGCTCGATCCGGAGACGGTAGCCTCGATGATGGCTTGATGCGGGCATCGATCTCGCGTTCCTTCAAGGCACTGACGCAGCGGACGCTCTTCGCCTTCGAACAGTTCTCGCGGCACGAGATGGCCAACCACGCGGCGGCAGGAGCGTACTCGTTCCTGCTGTCCGCCATCCCCGCGGTGCTCGTCATCCTGTACCTGTCTTCAATCGCCGTCGCTTCTTTTGACAGCACGAGAATCCTCCGGCTGCTCGGCCCAGTCATCGACGCGTTCGGCGGCAAGGCCACACTCGAGGCGTTCATGGCCAGGCCGCTGGCCGGCTTTACCGGCGCATTCGGGCTGATCAACCTGATATGGGCCGCGCGCCTCTTCGTCGTCTCCATCCAGCGCGGCATACGGATCATCTATTCGGACGCGATGACCGTCGATCAGATTCGCGAGAACCTGCTGACCTTCGTGGTGGAGATCTTCGTGATACTCGCGGTGGTGCTCGTGATGGCGGCAAGCCAGCTGGCGCTGAGCCTGTTCCAGGCAGGCGCCTGGCTCAAGACAGGCTTCAGACTGCTGCCATTCGCGTCGCTGTGGCTGTTCGTCTTCATGACCTACCGCAACATTCCGTCACACAAGCCACCCGTCCGGATCGCCGCCTTCAATGCCATCCTGTGCGTTGCAGCCTACACCCTCTTTGGCTACCTTCTGGGCTTCACGCTCAACGCCGCCAGGTATGGCCTGCTGTACGGCATCCTGGGCAATCTGATAGCGGGCCTGATCAAGGTATATTTCTTTTTCTGGCTCTACTTCTTCTTCGCGGAGCTTGGCTACACGATGGAATTCTTCGATTCGCTGCTGTTCGCCAGATTCCACCGCATAGCATCGGCCCAGAAGCCGGCCGGCCGCATCGAGCGCGCGCTGTTCGCGCAGCCGGGCCGGCTGTTCAGGCGGTACGCGCGCGAGTTTGTGGCAGGCCAGACGATCTTCGCCAAGGGCGACCAGGACAGAAGCGCGCTGTATCTGTATAGAGGCTCGGTCGACATCGATCTGGTGCCGCCCGAAGAGCGGCATGGAGCGCCGCTGTCGACGGTCAACGAAGGCGAGCTGTTCGGCGAGATGGCATGGATTCTGGAGGAGCCGCGGTCGGCATGGGCGACGGCGACCAGTGACTGTACGGTTTTCATATTGCCGTCTGCGGTGTTCGAGCGCTTCCTGGCCCAGGACGCCGGGGCGTCGAGTCGGCTGATGACCCTGATGGCGGAACGCCTGAAGGCGAACAACGAGGCCAGAACCGGGCTGAACGCGCGATGAGAATCCTGGTGGTGTCGGATACCCATGGTGATTACCGGAGCCTTGCAGCCGTACTGAGGATGCTGGGTCGGTCGGTGCAGGCGGTGCTGCACCTGGGTGATGGCTCCGCCGACATCATGGCGGCCGCGCGATGCGGGGTGCCGATGCCTCCCGCATACGGCGTACGTGGCAATATGGACAACGATGCGACCGTACCGCTGATACGGACCTTCGACGCCGAAGGCAGGAAGGTGCTCGTGGCTCACGGGCACCGGTATCCGCTGGGTGATGGCGTATCGTGCCTGTTCGGCGCCGCGCGCGACGCGGGCGCGAAGGCATTCTTCTTTGGACACACCCATATTCCTGATCATCAGGAGCATGGCGGCATCACGATACTCAATCCAGGCAGCCTCTCGAGACCGCGCGGGCCATGGGGACCGAGCTTCGCCATCATCGAATCCGTCCCTTCATCGGCATTCATGGACGTCAAGTTCTTCGAGCTGCTCGGCACGTCCGCCAACCCGCGGTTCAGGGCCATCCGCTTGCCCTGACGTCAGGAAAGTGTGATAGTAGAGACATGGAACAGAAGGTAGCGTCCACAAGGGTAAGGAAGCCGCTGCGGCGTGCCTGGTTCATTGTTGGACTGGTCGTCGCGGTGCTCCTCGTGGGAGCGGGCATAACGGTTGGCGTCCTCGTAGCGAGGCGTCCCGATCCGCTCGTCGTCGAGCAGTCATTCAAGTCATATGTCGAGGGCATGGCGACATCGGGCAAGATCATCCTGGTCGAGGCCCGTCAGCGGCTGACCGTAAACGAGACGACCCCAGGGCTGCTCTTCGGTGACAATGCTATCGGCCGGTTCCTGGGCATTCGCTCGGATGCTACCGTGTCGGCATCGGCCTGGGCCGACCTCTCGTTCTGCATAGACCTGTACGCTCCCGAGCCATGGTCTGTCCGCTATGATCCCGGCAATGGCGGCACGCTGCGGTTCGCGGCCCCGCCACTGTCGATGCTGACGCCGGCGCTGCATTCCGATACGATCGAAATCGCCACACTCGACCGCTCGATCCTTCTCGATGAGCACAAGCTCGAAACCGCGGCCATGCGCGGGCTGACGGCCCGCTTCGTGGAAGCCGCCTCGGCGATGATCGACGATCCGGCATTGCGCGCCAAGGCGACCGAAGCGCTCGCCGCGCTGATGCGGGCCTTTGCAGCCCAGGCGGCCATTCCCGTCGAGCGGGTCGACGTGGACTTCGCCCCGGCGAGCAACTGAGTGATACTGCTGCTATCCGGGGTCAGCGGCTCCGGGAAGACAACCGCGTGTGCGCTCGCCGCGGCGAGCATGGCGCGCGATGGGATCCGCACAGGCGGCGTGCTCTGTGCCGCGATCTTCGACAAGGGGCAGAAGACAGGCATCAGTTGTACCGCGTTGCGCGGAGCCAGCACGCTGCAACTGGGGGTTCTGGCCCAGGCCCGTCCGGAGTGGAAGATACCAAGGCCGCCATCGGAGGCCGGCTCCGCCCCCCCAGCCTGCTCGGTGCCCTTTGACGACACGGATCCGCAGATGCTGCGCTATGGCATGTGGGCCTTCGACAGGGCTGTGCTGGCCAGGGCGGACGAGCTGGCCGCGGCCGACCTCTCCGCCGTCGATGCCGGAGCGCCGCGGATCATATTCGTCGATGAGATTGGGCCGCTCGAACTCGACAGATCGACCGGTATGATCGGCTCGCTCCGGGCGCTTGACCGGCTTTCGGCCGGGGGGGGCGACGAAGGCTGGCAGGTCGTAGTCGCGCGGCCGGACATCGCGGAACGCCTGCGGACGCGCTGGCCGGAGGCCGTGGTGCTGGAGCTGGAGCCAGGGCGCGCCGATCAGGCGGCCGGACAGATCATCCGCCGCTGCCGATCGTGAGTGCGGAGACCTGGCGGCCGTCCTTGCCATACAGCAAGCGCTTGTTCAGCGGGTCGGCGATCCGTTCGCCGCGATAGACAAACACATAGTAGTACTCACCGGGCGGCAGCCTGAGCCTCAGTTCGTACCGGCCCGGGGCTACCTCGTCGAGTTCATGGATGAATGGATCCCAGCCATTGAATGATCCGGCCACCGTGACCCGCTGTCCGGGGATTCCCTCGAAATGGAACAGCGCATAGCCGTCTCCGGCGGGGTCCCAGACGCCAAGCACGGTCCGTGGCCGTTCCGGGAGCTGCGCCACCGATATCGAGGCTCCGCTGGCGGGGTCACGCTCGACGATCGGGTTCGACGGATCGGCCGCCCACACCCCATCCAGGACCAGCCGGTATCGGGTCAGGCGCGCGTCGCCATAGGGCAGCGGTATTGCCAGCACAAAGACACCGTAACGGTTGATCTGAAAGGCGTGGATCGAGGCCCAGTCCTCGTCGGCAAAGGCGGCGCCAACGAAGCGGTAGGGGCCGGAGACGCTCAGCACCAGATGTTCCTCGACCACGGCAGGAGCGCGGGCCTCCTTGAGGCCGGACAGGTAGAGGTGCAGATTGACCGAGGTCACTTCGAACGCCAATGCCCCATGCACCGCGAACAGGCAGAAGAGGCTGGAAGCGATCAGTACCGGGCGAATTCTCATTGAGGCTCCATGTGCATCGCGCGTCTATAGTATCGGCCAGCGCCGGTCGACTCTTGAAGCGGTCTGACGGGCCCGAATCGTTTCGTCCTATACATCCTTGAATTTATTCCGTTAATATAGACGTCGACCATGCCAAAACTTCAGGATATCGAGCAGTTCAAGGTCTCGCTCAAGAGCCTCGGCAAAGAACCCGAGACGCTCGAACGCTGGGGAGAGTCATGGTCCGACACGCAGCCGCCTCCATCGGGTGTATCGGACGACATTGCCCAGCTGCTCGGCAGTGACGACATGGCTGCGGCTCCGGCGGCAGAGCCAGGAGCGCCGTCGGCCGATGCCGACTTCACGTCCTTCCTCGATGGCCTGCAGCTTGATGAACCACCCGAATCCACGGAGGCAGAAGCGCAACCGCAGGATACCGCCGCGACCGAGGACTTCGATGATTTCTCGGTACCGTCCTCCCTGCTCGAAGGGCTCGACCTGGCCTCTGCCGAGGAGCCAGAAGAGCCAGCCGGATCGGAAGAACCAGCCGAGGCCGAAGAGGCCGGCGACCTGGAAGAGCTGCCCGCCGACGAGCTGGCCGAATCCGAAGCGCCGCCATCAGTGGACGAAACCGCTGCCGACGAGACGTTCGGCCTCGATGACATGGCCTCACTCGCCTCGGGGTCACCGGAATCAGCCGGAGCCGAGCAGTTCGACGAGTTCTCGATACCCGAAACCCTGGGCGCCGATGACGAGGCTCCATCCGGGCTCGAAGCGTCGCCAGAGTCGCAGGAGACCGAGGCACCGCTGGAGTCAGCCGGTCCTCTCGAGGCCGCCATGCCCGAGGAAGGCAATCTCGGGGCCGAATCTACCCAGGGTGATGCCTTCGATCAGTTCGATCTGGGCGAGATTCCCGACCTTGGAGCCGACACCTTCGGCGCGGACACCGCGCCCGGCACTCTTGAAGGCGAGCTGGCCCCGCTCGGCGGGGCGGCCGAGGCACCCGACAACTTCGCCCTCGATTCCAGCTGGGGCGCTGACTTCACGATACCCGGATTCGAGATGGGCTCCGAAGCCAAACCCGAAGCCGCGAAGCCGGCCAAGGCAAGGGCTCCGGCCTCGCCCGAAGGCCCCGCGGAAGCGATGCCACGTCCGTCGGTGGAGCACCAGGTCCGCGAGGTAAGCCTGACCGACGAGCAGGTCGATGCCCTGCAGGACGCGCTGCTCTCGTATCCGCTCAACCTGCGTCTGGCCGTCGAGGATATCATCGCCAACGGCAAGGGCAGCGACGCGCAGCAATCCGAACTCGTCTGGATGCTCGTCGAGGGCAGGAACATCCGCGACGTGTCTCGCCTTGCTGGCAAGATTCTCAAGCGTTACATCGAGGTTCCCGCGGGTTTCACCAAGCGGAGCGGTGCCGCGCTGGAAGCCGAGAAGGGCAGCCTTCGATACATCTTCATGCATTCGATACTGCCGGTACTGCAGATACTGGCACTGGTCGCCGCAGGCGCGGCGGCATTGTTCTACCTTGGCTACAATTTCGGCTACAAGCCGATCAAGGCATATTCGCTGTATTCTGAAGGCAACCGGCAGATCGGCCTGGCCAAGTATGGCGAGTCCATGGAATCATTCGAAAGGGCCGACAAGCTGTGGCCCATGAAGCGCTGGTACTACCGCTACGCCGAAGGCTATGCAGCGAGCAGCCAGTATCCTCGCGCGGAGACCATGTACGAGCGCCTGCTCCGGCGCTGGCCCCGCGAAATCAAGGCAGCGCTGGACTGGGCCCGGATGGAGTCCTCCGATTCGATGCTCGCCTTCGACAAGGCGGAGCGGGTTCTGGATACCTATATCCTGCAGCGGGATTACTTCAACAAGGATGCGCTGATCCTGTCGGCTCGAAACTACCTGAACTGGGCAGATGCCGAAGAGCAACGCTACGAGGGCCCGGACAAGGCGCTTCTGGACAAGCTGTACGAAAAGGCCCGCCTCCAGCTGGCGACACTGATGGAGCGGCACGGTCGCTCCGATGCCTATCTTGAATTGATGCTCCTCTACTTCATCCGGACCGAGCGGTCGGGAGGAGTCGACAAGCTCAAGGAGATCCGCCCGCTGGCGAAGTATTTTACCGAGAACAAGAAGAGCGCATGGTCTGCCGCGACACTCGCCGAACTCGGTGAGTATCTGCTGGATCGCAACGAGACCGAGTTCATCAACGGGATCATGCTGGCAGCCGTCGACCGGGACGGTACCCTGCCGGAGGCGCACGTCGCGATGGCACGATGGAACCGGCGGGCCGGTTTCCCCAAGGACGAGCTCAAGGCGCTGGAGTTCGCCGCGCGATTCTTCGCCGAGGCCGAGAAGAGCGGCCCGATGTCGGTCAAGCGAACGAAGAAGTACATAGACGCGATGATGCGGCTGGGCGAGCTTCGCAGGGCGGATGGCCGCAGCCTCGATGCGGAAGATGCCTTCAACATAGCGATCGACCAATATGAACGCTCGTTGCAGGGCAGACGCTTCAAACCCGATGCCCGCTATGGCAGGGCGTATAGCCTGCTCGCGGACATCTACTACACAGAGCGCATGGACTTCCCCGGTGCGCTCGCGCTCTACGGAAAGGCCGAGACGAACGGCTTCACGAGCCCGCAGACCGATTACCATCGGGGCTACATGCTCTATGTCCAGCCGGCGGACGATGGATCGGCCGCGTTGCGCTACTTCTACCGCGCCGGTCTCGACGCGGATGCTTCTCCCTACCTGATGTGGGCCACCGCCAACGCGCTGTACGCGAGGTCCGACTACTTCGCGGCCCAGGGCTACTACACGATGCTGGCTACGAGGCTGCAATTCGAGCTCGACACGCTGGCCCAGCCAAGCCCGCAGACCAAGCCGTCGCATGGAGAAATCGTCCAGCTGTTGATGATGACGCGGAACAATCTGGGCGCGTCGCTCTACCGCGTGGCCGAGCGCATGGGCGATGCCCGCCGTCGATCCGACGCGATGCTCGAGTTCACCGAGTCGGCGCGACTGTTCGATTCGTTGTCACGCGACCAGATGACCATGATCCGTTCTGACTCCAAGAACCTCGGATTCCTGAACCTGGATTTCGTGCTGCATCCACTGCGCGGGATCGACCTGGGCATCTACAAGACCATACCGCCAGAAATGGCGTACCCGCAAAAATGACGACGACCGCGGCCACCGTGCCGCAGGTTCCACCACACGACACGAGGAGCACTGCATGAACTGGTATGTCCGATGGGTTACTGAGAATCTGCTGTTGTCGGCCTTCATCCAGTTTGCCGTTCTGGGCACGCTGGGCGAGGTGCTCGGCATCGTCGCATCCAGGCGGCGCCCATCGAACAGGGCGCTCGAATGGCTGGCCAAGGCTGTTGTCTGGGGCATCCTTGGCATCCTGATCAAGTACGCGTTCACGGGTTTCAAGGGCTTCCTGGCCACACTCGTCGACAAGGGTTTCCTGCCCGCAGCCTGCGAGCAGATAACGATACTGCGAGCGTTGTCCCTGTCGGTGCTGACGAACTCGATGTTCGGACCGCTGCTGATGGTGCTGCACCGCTTCTCCGACAACATCATCGCTCGCACCAGAGGCTACGCCGGCATCGAAAAGAGCCTGGCCACGCTCGCCTGGTTCTGGGTACCGGCCCACACGGTAACCTTCGCGTTGCCGCTGGAATACCAGATCGGACTCGCGGCGCTCTGGTCGGTCGCGCTGGGCCTGATCATGGGCTTCACCAAGCGCCGGTCATAGCGCCTGAGCCGTCAGGCTATCGGGAATCCGGAGCATCACCCGGATTCCATGCAAGCGTCCGCGAGATGAAGAGCGATTCGAGGGACTCGACATACGCATCGACGCTGAAGGCTGGTTTGAACGCCGACCGTATGGATGCGGCGAGCGCTCCGCCGTCCAGAGCCAGCCGCAGTGCCGCGGAAGCCATGATGCGCGCCGGCTCGTGATAGGCGCGGACAGGATCTGCACACTGGAAATCCGCTCCATGGATGGTGCCCGAGAATCCGGAATACCCAAGCTGGCACGTCGGCACCAGGGCCGCAACGTCTCCGATATCGTCACTGGCGAATGATCGGTCCTGAAAATCGATGCGCGCCGAATCGACGACGGTGCGGGCCGCCACGCCGAGCACCTCGCCAAGTCTGGCATCGGGCCGGAACGGCTGGTACCCCGGCGTGTTGTCTATCCTGACCCGGGCCCCCATGGCGATGGCACCGGCGGCCAGTGCCCGATCTACCTTGCCGCTCGCCGCCCTGATCGCTTCCCATGAGGCGCCCCGGACATAGGTTTCAAGCTCGGCACGGTCGGGCACGGTATTGACCGCGGTACCGCCCGATTTCATCACCGGATGCACCCTGATATGATCATCGTCACGGAATGTCTCGCGCTGCGCATGAATGGCAAGCAGCGCAAGGGAAGCCGCATTGAGCGCGTTGATGCCGCGGTCGGGTTCGGCACCGGCGTGCGCGCTCTTCCCCAGGAAGGTGGCCCGCTTGGCGATGAAGCCGTTCAGCGTGCCGTTGACCGTGGCTACCCTGCTGGCTTGATCAGACATCGAGTGGTACTTGAGTGCCACGGCCGCGCCATCGATCAGACCGAGCCGTATCAGCTCCTGTTTGCCCGACAGGAACTTCACCAGTCCACGCTCCCGCAGCTGCGCCCGGTATTCCAGCTCGACATACTCCTCTGCCGGCGTACCCAGAAAGACCAGCCGGACGCCTTCGCGTTCGGGCACACGCGCCGCCGCCAAGGCCCTGAACACCGCGGTCATCACGGCCATCTGGGCGTGGTGGCCGCAGGAATGGGCAATGCCGCCCGGCGCTCCGGCGGTTGGCAGCGCGTCCATGTCGGCCAGCAGCATGATGGCAGGCGCGTCGGGCGGGCCAAGCTCCGCTCTGACTCCGGTCAAGGCAAGCCCCGAGTCGATCCGGGCACCGATGCCGGAGAGCGCGTCGATCAGGATGCCGGCCGTCTCCTGCTCGCGGAATCCCAGCTCGGGAGTATCGAACAGCGTCCTGGCCAGCAACTCCGTGCGCTGCGCGTCTCGGGCCAGCGCCTGCTCCACCTCGTCATGCCATCGCACCGCCTGCGGCGACTGGTTCTCGCTCACCTGATACCTCCAACCGAAGAATCATGAGCCATCCTAGCCGCGCCTGCCATTCTGTTCAACCAACGCTGGCATCGCTTCCGCATATTCCATTTCTTGCCGCGATTGATCATACTTGCCGCATGAACTCACGCAAACTGACCAAGATCGTGGCGACCATTTCCGATTCACAGTGTGATCCGGCCTTCCTGCGCTCGCTGTACGAAGCGGGCATGAATGTGGTCAGGCTGAACACCGCCCACCAGACCCCGGAGGTCTCGCTCCAGGTGGTTGCGAACGTGCGCACGGTATCCGATACGATCGGCATCCTGGTCGACACCAAGGGACCCGAGGTCAGGATCCGTGGCCTCGGAGAACCGCTCACCCTGAAAACCGGCGAGACGGTGACCATCCCCAAAGTCGACGAAGTGCGCAAGGGCTTTTCTGTCTCCTATGATGGCTTCATGGCTGAGGTGCCTGTCGGTTCGCGCATCCTGATCGACGACGGGGCGGTCGAACTCGTCGTCAAGAATTCGGCCAACGGCATGTTGCTCTGCGAGGCCATGAACGACGGCATCATCAAGGACCGCAAGAGCGTCAATGCGCCCGGGGTTCCGCTCCGGATTCCAGCGCTGTCCGACAAGGACAGGGCCTACCTGAAATTCGTCGCCGACAACGACATTGACTTCGTCGCGCACTCGTTTGTCCGCAACAAGGAAGACGTACTCGAGGTCCGCCACATTCTGGACGGGTACGGCAGCAAGGCCAAGATCATCGCCAAGATCGAGAACATCCAGGGCGTGACCAACCTGCCCGAGATACTGGATTATGCCGACGGCGTGATGGTCGCCAGAGGCGACCTCGGCGTCGAGATACCGTTCGAGCGGCTGCCTGGCATCCAGAAGACCATCATCGAGGCATGCATCAGGAAGGCGAAGCCGGTTATAACGGCGACGCAAATGCTGCACACGATGATCGAGAACCCCAGACCCACGCGCGCGGAGGTCTCCGACGTCGCCAACGCGGTGTTCGACGGCACCGACGCGCTGATGCTGTCGGGCGAGACCGCCTCCGGCAAGTACCCGCTCGAGGCGGTGCAGACGATGGCGCGCATCGCCGTACAGGCGGAAAGCCAGAAGCCGAAGAGCGAATCGATAGTCAGCGAGGCGACCCCGAATATCGTCCGCGACTACATGGCCCGGAGCGTTGCCCTGAGCGCGCTCCGGCTGCCCATCAAGGCGATCATCGCCGACACCGAATCGGGACGCATAGCGCGGCTGATATCGAGCTACCGCAGCCACGTGCCGATATACGCGTTCAGCCCGCAGATGTGCACGGTACGGTCGCTGAGCCTGTCGTTCGGCGTCTTTTCGGAACAGACCGACGCGGCGCGCACGACCGACCAGCTGGTCTCCCGCTCGCTGGAAAGCCTCGTCGCGCGTGGCGCGGTGGAGGCGAACGATCTGGTCGCCATCATCGGTGGCACGCCCGGCCAGAGCGAGACGACCAACTTCGTGGAGATCAATACCGCCGCATCGTGCCTGGGGCAGCAAGA